>Ga0102943_1000229_pt1 | contig 39574 bp, 32 predicted proteins | sample SalPonC_black_MG_FD_78174 | JGI IMG/M metagenome (GOLD analysis project Ga0102943, IMG submission 78174) | Salt pond soil microbial communities from South San Francisco under conditions of wetland restoration - Salt Pond MetaG... | ecosystem: Environmental > Aquatic > Marine > Intertidal zone >...
CGGGTAGGATTCTTAGCTTGGCTTTCCAGGCTGGTTACCTACTGGTTTCCTTCGAAAGGTTTCGTGGGTTGCCCCGGTCCCCCTTTCACGAGTTTAGCTTGGCGCTATCCGAATTCCGACTTTCAAATCATTCCATTTCGATCAGGAGTTGATTTTTTTCCACGGCCTGTCCTTTTTTGACGTGTACTTTTTTGACTTTACCCTCACCTATTGATTTGATCACATTTTCCATTTTCATGGCTTCCAGAATGAGCAGGGGACTTCCCGGCTCCACCTGGTCACCGGCGCTGATTTTAAGGTCGAGCACCAGGCCGGGCATGGGCGCTTTTATTTCTTTCACCATCTGGGCGCCGGTAGCGGCCAGGCCGAGTTGCCGGACAAGCTGATCGTAGGGATCGGAGAGCGCTACCTGATAGAGGGCCCCGTTGATACGCAGGGACAGTTTCTTTTTAGCGTAGTCAGCACGGACGATTTCGCCGTGGAAGGAGCGCTTGTCGCGCAGGATGTGAAAGGTATGCTCGCCGGTTGCGATGATATCAAAATCTTCCAGATTCAGCTTTTCAAATTCAAAATTGTCGTTAACACGGGCTTTAAACGTTTCGTTTTCCATACATTCAGGTATTCATTTTTCCCAGACGGGTCATGAAGTAGGTTTCAAATATAGTGTAAATGAAGTAGATAGCGAAGAAAGGCAAGATAAACAGGCGGTCTTCCGGTTCAGCGAGTTTCAGATAGGCGAGGATAATAAGAATCGAAAACATCATTTTACCGATAGTGAATCCTATTACCGCATTGGTAAAATTGTGTTTGTTGACGCTTTTAGCAGCGCTGCGCCCGCCGTAATACATGCCGATACTCAGGAGAATAAAAAAGCCGAAAGCCATCCAGGACAGATCGTCATAAGACTGGAAGCGCGGTAATTGATGGAAGAAAAAAATACCGGTTGCGGTACCAACAGATAGGATGGTTAGCAAAAGAAAAAAGCGACCTTGGCTCATATTGCTGGATGATAGAGAATGAGGGATAAGCTTAACGGATAAAGTGCAAAACTACGATTTTTTTTGCTTATCGCCGTTCTTCTCTTCACTGACGAAGAGATCCTTGAGCACCAGGTAAAGGGCCGCAGAAATCGACAAGAGAGAAAAGACAACAGTGAGATAGGGACGTTCCAACTGGAAATAAGCGTCGAGCTTTTTTCCAATTAGCGCCCCTATCAGGATAATCAGCCCCATCTGAATAGCCATACCGGAGTATTTGGCATAATCCCGCATCCGGTCACCTGTATCAGATGACTGCTTATCCTTTTTATCGTTGGACTCCTGCTGGTTTGGCGTTGTCAACTTTATCTTTATCGGTTACTTTACCTTTTTCCTCTTTGCCGGCGCTTCCGTTCATAGAACTGCTCACTTTGCTAACACCTTTTCCACTTCCCATGTTGCATTTGACGTTGAACACGGCGCCAGACTGGACGATAAGCTTATTCGTACCCACTTCACCGTGGACATGAGCATTTTCCCGAACGTTGAGCAGTTCGCTCACCTCAAGAACACCCTCAAACTTACCTTCGACAACGGCGTTTTTGCATTTGATTTCGCCGTTGACGTAACCGGTAGGGCCTATGATCACCTTGGCGTCGCAAATCAGCTTGCCTTTGATGGTACCATCCACCCGGATATCACTTTCCGATTTTACCGATCCCTCTACTACCGTGCCCTGAACCAAACTATTCAGGGAATGTGTAGCAGCAGATGGCATGATGGAACTGCTTTTCGATTTGCTTACCTCCTTCTTGTTACTGCTAAACATCACTCTGGTTTTGATTTGTGAAATAATGAGTCGAATGCGAAACAGGGCTTTCATTTTCCCGCGGGTGGCTTATAAAAAGACGTGTGTTACAAGCATCGGAGAAAAAAATCCCGTTTTACTGCTCCTTATCATTCGACAGTATAAATTCAAATGTTTCCTCAATGAAAATATTGGTTAATGTGGGGGTATAGCCTCGATGTATCTGGGGGATAGTTCCGGGGAATGCCGGATATTATTAGATAACTGGATGAATTACAATATAAGCAATTTTTTGATCACTAAGGACTCACGACACAAAATTAACAATCTTACGGAAGAATGCAAGCCTTTTGGCCGGTAGGATGTGAGAGATGGATAGTAGATAGTTGGCTGGTCCCAGGGACGGCGAATACAGGATGTTTTGATTAAACCGAGAAACAGAAAAGACCAGCGGTGCCTGTGTGTATCCGGTCTTTTTTCTGTTTCTCGGTCTTTCCCAGCGCATTAGAAGTTAGGGCAATAGACATTTCGTCGTTGCTGTCCGCAGATTTTATAGCTCAGGGCGAACTCAAAAGAGCCTTGTGAATTGCTGGCCGGGCTCAGTGGCGATATGTTGATATCGTAGCTGAAACCGAGGCTGAAGCTATTATAATCGAATCGCGTTGACAGAATAGCCGCGTCGGCGAGTACACCCTGGTCTACGCGATTGGCAATGCGCCCCCATACTCCGACCTGGAAAGCCTGGTAATCCGTGCCGCGACCACCACCTAACAGAAATTTAAAGCTGGTGCCGGCATTAACCTGAAAAGAGGGGCCCTGGCTCATCACGATGGCGCCGGGAACCAGGCCAAAGCGATCGCCGACCATAAATTCGCCACCCGCGTGAACGGTAAAGCGGCTGTACAGCAGGTCCTCTCCTTCGGAAGAGAAAGACTGATTGGCGCGATTGAGGTGGTGGAAAGCGCCGCCCAGGTAAAGGCTGTTATTCTCATCGAAAACCATAAACCAAAGTAATCCGGCAGCCAGGTCGGCAAACAGGAAGTTATCTATATCGAAACCATCCTCCTGGGAGTCCAGATTGGGATCAAAGCCTCCCTCTCCGTCGTGCTGGGTGCCCCAGCGCAGGTTGAGGAAGTCGATACTTCGCTGGGCTACTCCGCCTTCGGCGCCGACCACGAGATAGTTTCCGTAATTGCGCGAACCGCCCATTCGCTTGCTGTAGGAAAGCGACAGCTTGCCGGTCAGCGTCTGAAAATTGGCCTCTCCTGCCCGGTCGCCCCAAAAAGTGCCGCCAACGCCGAAATAATCATAGCGGCCAACGGGGATGCGTTGGTCGTACGAAAAGGAGTAGGTGTTGAATGCATTGGAACGCAGTACACTTGCCCATTGATTCCGGTAATTGGCCGTCAGGCGGATATTACAGTTCATCACCCCGGTCATGGCCGGATTGAGGTTCAGGGGCGATAGGTAGAACTGAGAAAAGTGTATATCCTGCGCCTGCATCGGAACCAACCACAAAGCCAACAGGCAGGCGATGAGGAAAGTATTCATTCTTTTCATAAAAGCGGAATTTGGAATATGAACGACAGCGCAATATTAACGAATGTCGGTTAAAATGGTAGAATAAAATATGTTAAAATGCCTAATGTCTTTTAAGTGAAACAGTATTCCCAAGCTTAGACCTAAACGTTCACAGGAAGAAAAATATTTTTATTTCTACTGGTCGATTGCTTTTTGAAAATCAGCAACGGCGATTTTTAAAAGGGGATACCTCCCTGCCGCAAAGTTTTTCGCTTACCCGGAAGCCGGCGATATCAGCATCGCCGTAACAAAAACGGCAAGTAAAAGCCGAGTAGATAGTTGAGGATTGATGCTGCTTTACTGGTTTAGGATTGCAGCTGATTCAATATGTTTGAGTAACGTCTTATTGCAGACTTTATTACGCTCCCGGGGCACGGAATGGATATTTGTCATCCGGCGACCGGGTCTGCATCTGCTACACTTCACTTTCTTTCCTGGCGATACCATCGTCATTCCCTTTCCAGATAGCGCCGTATTTTTCCACCAGCACATTATCGTGATAATCGGCTTTTTCAAAGAGATGCTGGAAGAGTTTCATGCCGGTGTCTACGTTGAGATACCGGTCGTAAATCAGGAGTGACAAGATAATATCCTGTCCTTTAATACTAAAGGTTAAGCCTTCGATTTCATAATTTTGCCTTAGCAAATATTCGTACAAAGGCTTAATATTCTCCTTGGGTAATAGACAAAGATAAGCATCTCCGGTGATTAAGCCCGTTTTTTCGTAGTAAGAAATGTTGATTTTGGCGCTGCCTTGCAAAATTTCCCAGTTGTTTGGCCCTCGCCGGGAAAGCTGTACGTCGTGCCCGGCCTGATCGAGCATGTCTTCGATCGTTTTACTCACCCCGACCGGTTCGTAGGCTTCCACCTGATCGGGCAGCTGAACCTTGGCTCCGCAGAAAGGACAGTAATTGTCCTGCTCTACGGTATCTTCGAACACCAGGTTGGCACAGGAAGAGCAACGCACCCCGATGCGCCCGGATGCCTGGCTGAACTCTTCTATCGTTTCCTGTAAATACAGGACAGGCAGGGAAAATCCAATGTTATCCCCTTCGCGCATGATAAACGTATTCACCCCCACCACATGGCCGTCTTTATCGACCAGTGGGCCGCCGCTGTTTCCAGGGTTCAGCGCGGCGTCGTGCTGCAAATAGAACAAGCCACTGACTTCGTGCATTGTATTGGATACAATGCCCTGAGTCGCCGTGTAGCGCAAGCCGAAAGGGTGACCGATGGCAATGATCTGATCTCCTTCAGCCAGCTTTTTTTTCATGGCCAACTGTACTTCCGGAACCCCTGTTTCCTCAGGCGCTTCCAGAAAAGCCAGATCATACTTGGGGTCGAGAAAGATGACCCGAACCAATTGCTTTTCAAAGAGCTCCCCGTCAATAACCACTTCCTTATTATCCCGCACGACATGCTCGTTGGTAACAATAAGTCCGGCCTCCTTCAGGTAAAAGCCCGTTCCAGTGCTGTAAGGCGTGGCAATCTGGATAACTACGCTGCGGTACAAGTCGATAACTTCCTTCATTCAGGCTCTTTTGAGCGGTATATCCGGTAAAATACTAATTGAAGAGAAATTATCAAAGAAACAGAAATTATCCCTGTCATACTTGTATTTAAAAACATTTTGTTTTAATATTGTATTTATAAAACATACTGTTTAAAACGCTAGGATATGAACACTTCCGGGATCAAAGAATTTGTCGGCAAATACTGGCACCAGCTGATCATTGTACTGATATTGGTTTTCGTTCTACTGAAAAAAGATCTAAGCTTTCAGCTCAGGCTCAAAGCCCCTGTAGGTAAAGAACAGGCGCCTGCCCGGGAAGAACAGGTTCCCGCTAAGGAACCCTCAGAAAGTCCCGCCCCTGAGCGATTGAGCGAGCATCAGCCGAAGGATGGAGGTGGTTCAGAAGCAGCCTCTCCACAACTGGACCACTTTGACTTGTCGAGCATCAGAAAAGGAGGAAGTCCAAAAGTTTCGGCTACAAAAGAGTTGGCTCGCATTGATGAACAACGGCAACAGGCCTTTATGGAGCGCTTTGCCCACGTCACCGTCAGCGAAAGGAAGAAATACGGTATTCCTTCCTCGCTGATCATGGCTAACAGTTTGCTACTCAGCCGGGCCGGTCAACGCGATATGACGCAGAGCGGGAATAATTATTTCGCTCTTCCGTGCACTGCTGACTGGCAGGGCCGCCGCGGCACCTACCAGTCCAGCTGCTACCGGCACTACAAAAATGCCTGGATGAGTTTCCGCGATCACAGCCTTTACCTCACTACCGGCCGGCTCACAAGCCTTCGCCGGCTCGATCCTGATGATTACCGCGCCTGGGCCCGCGGCCTCGAAAAGGCCGGCTTTTACGAAGAGCCCAAAATGGCCGATCAGGTCATTGGACTCATCGAATCGTATCGCCTCTACGAGCTGGACCGGCAATAATCAACGTACTCCCGGCAGCTTCATCTTATAATAGTGGACGCCGGCGCCGTATACCCAGCCTACGCGCCCCTTACGGTGTTTGATTTTCACCCAGGGTTCGTAAGCCATGATACCCCCCAGGCTGATGGAATCCCGAAAGGAAGTCACTTCATTTTGAAAGTAAACTTCCTCGTACAGGTCCAACCGCAGAATAATTCCACTATTCAGGGTGGGTTCGGCACGCATATTTAACCCGTCGATCGTTACGAAAAGCGGGGTACCCCGGTCGACAGCCCCGACGGGTTCAACGGGCGCTTCTTCTTCAATCGAATCCACAGCGGCCAGCGCCGCCTGTTCGGCTTCGGCCATTTCCTCAGCTGACGCGGCCTCCGCCTCCTGACGGTATTTTTCCCGGGTGGCATTGCACCGGCTGATTGCCCAAAAAGTAAAAGCCAGAAAAAAAACCACCATAATGATGATTTCCAGCTTGGGAAGAAAAGCAGCACTTTTATTACTCATAGGCAAGGTTTTTCATTGTGGTGAAAACTGTTGTAATCAGTTTGGAGAAAAATTTAGGCATAATGTTTATTTCTTACAAATAAATCCTAAATTGGTATGCATATTCGCTGTGGATTTTATCCATTTTGGCGGTCCCTCCGGCAACGAACGCCCTGATTTCCGCTTTTACTGCTATTAACCCGGATTATTCCCTGCAATAAGGGTTAATCCTTTTCTCCTGTATTTGCTGCTATCCAATCTGTACATCAAACAACCGGTATTACCCCATGAAGGACTTGATCTACAAGATCGGCATTACGCGTATTCCCCTCGTCGGGGCGGTTACCGCCCGCAATCTCATCGGTTACTGCGGCGGCCCGCGCGCTGTTTTCGAAGCCCGCAAGCGGGAATTGTTACGCATTCCCGGCATAGGAGAACGAACAGCCGACAGCATCCTGCGGCAACGGGTGCTGTTGGAGGCCGAAGCTGAACTGGAATTTTTGGAAAAGCATGAGGTACAAGCCCTCTTTTACCTAGACCCCGGATACCCACACCGACTAAAGCATTTTCCCGATAGCCCGGTCATGCTATACTATCGGGGCAATGCCGATCTCGATACCAGGCGTATCGTCGCTATCGTAGGCACCCGGCGACCCTCTGTTCACGGCCGTGCCTTTTGTGAAAACCTGATCGAGGAGCTTCAACCCTATTCGCCGCTGATCATCAGTGGGCTGGCCTACGGAATAGATATTACTGCCCACCGCCGCTGCCTGAAAGCCGGCCTGCCTACCGTAGGCGTACTGGGACATGGGCTGAGCCGCATTTATCCGCCGCAGCACCTGAGCGTCGCCCAGGAGATGTGCCGGGACGGCGGTCTGCTGACGGAGTATACCAGCCAGACCGATCCCGAGCGCGAGCACTTCCCTATGCGCAACCGCATCATCGCCGGCCTCTGCGATGCCCTGCTGGTGATTGAAACCGCCCGCCGCGGTGGGTCCATGATCAGCGCTGAACTCGCCAATTCCTACCACAAAGACGTCTTTGCCGTGCCAGGACGCGTACAGGACCGGCAATCGGAAGGCTGCAACCTGCTCATCAAATCACACAAAGCCGCGCTGCTGGAAAGCGCCGCTGACCTCGCCTATGTCATGGGCTGGGAAAAGGCGGGGCAACAGCAGGCTATCCAAACAAGTCTGTTCACCGAATTATCAGAAGCAGAAAAATTAGTTGTAAATTTGCTCCGCGAAACCGAAATCGCCGGCATCGACCAGCTTACAACCGGCAGTCGTAAATCGAACAGCGAAATGGCTACTCTGCTGCTGAACCTGGAGTTTAAAGGGCTGGTGAAATCGCTGCCCGGCAAACGCTACGCGCTGGTCAACCACAGATAGGCCCATTTATCTTTTTTCTATAGTCTACCAAGTCGGGATTTGTAAAAATATGACGTAGCTATTTTTTCGGCTTGCAAGGCGAAAAACGTAGGCATAACCGGAGTTACGGCGAGGCTTTTCAACGCGGCAAGGCGGAAAAATAGCAAACCAGAATTTACAAATCTCGGGTTGGTAGACTATATACCATTATTAACCCGGATTAAACTCCAAACTAAAGTTTGGCAAAGTTGTTGTTCTCTCATTAGTGAATTAAATCCCCGAACATGCACAAAACACTGCTATTCACTTTCTTGCTTTTCCTTGTTGCTTGCGGTAACTACAGCAAAGGCACCGAGGTAGATAAAGCCCCTTTACCGGCCCCGAAGGCCCCCAAGAATATCATCCTTCTCATCGGTGACGGCATGGGACTCACCCAAATCAGCGCCGGCCTTTACATGAACAATAACCAGCTCCACCTGGAGGACTTTCCGGTCATCGGACTGCACAAACCTTACGCCTTCGACAAACTCATCACCGATTCCGCGGCAGGAGCTACCGCCTTCTCCTGTGGCGTAAAAACTTATAACGGCGCCATCGGAGTCGATGCCGACACCCTGCCGGTTACCAACATCCTGGAGGAAGCCGAGGCGCGGGGTATGGCCACCGGTCTGATCGCCACTTCCACTATTACCCACGCCACCCCGGCTGCTTTCATCGCGCACGTATCTTCCCGCCGTATGATGGAGGAAATCGCAACCTGTTTTTTGAAAACTGAACTGGAGTTATTTGTCGGAGGGGGACTCAAATATTTCAACAGAAGGAAAAGTGATGACCGCAATCTGGTCCAGGAACTGGAGCAGCGCGGCTACCGCGTATCCAATCACGTGCTCGAGGATTTTGATCAAATGGCTATTGACTACAACAAGCCCCTGGCTTACTTTACAGCCGATGCCGATCCACTTCCTGCCGCCCAGGGACGTGACTACCTCCTTCCCGCCTCCAAACTCGCGCCCCTCTTTCTCAAAAAAGCATCTCAGAAAGGGTTTTTCCTCATGATTGAAGGGGCGCAAATCGACTGGGGAGGACACGCCAATAATTCCGATTACATCATCTCAGAAATGATTGACTTCGATCGCGCCGTCGGCGCCGTACTGGAATTCGCTAAAAACGATGGAGAAACGCTGGTCATCGTTACCTCCGATCACGAAACCGGCGGCTACGCGATCAATCCCGGCTCTAAAATGGGAGACATCAAGGGCGCTTTTACCTCCGACTATCATACCGCTACCCTCATCCCCGTTTTCGCCTACGGGCCGGGTGCTCAGTTTTTCAGCGGCATCTATGAGAATACCGCCATTCATCACAAAATGCGCTCCCTGTTGGGTATAGAGAAAAACTTGCAATAGCCGAAAACTCCCCGTATCTAATTCTGGTGAGCTGAATACAAATTTCCTATATTGGTTTTGCTGAAAACCACTTTAAGATGCTTATCCACCAGGAAGAACGGCTTCCGCTGTTATACATCTCTCTTATGGCCCTTTGCGGCATCTTAGGCTTCAATTCCTGTGATGAACAACAGTCTTTTGAGGCAGCGCTTATTCGCGTAGATACCGCCGCGGTGAGCAGTATCCTGATCAATCCTAAGGGAAAACACCCCGGTATTACATTCAAGCGGGAGGGAAAAATATGGATTGCCAGTCGAGGCAACATCAGCGTCCGGGCCCTGCCGGACCCTGTCAACCAGCTACTCAACAGCCTTTCATTAATCAAGACAGACTACCTCGCAGCCAATCAGGCTGACACCTGGGAGGAATACGGCGTTACGCAGACAAATAGTACGCGCGTCCGTGTTTTTCAGAATGAAAATTTACTTGAGGATTTTCTCATCGGCCGGTTCAGCGCCAGTGAAGCGGAGCGCAACGCCGTTTCTTACCTCCGCCTGGCGGGGGAAGATGAGGTCTACGCCGTTAACGGTTTTCAGGCACTGCCTTTCACCCGGCACTTCAATAGCTACCGCAACCCTCTGCTGTTGAGTCTGAAGCCGGAACGGTTCCTCATCCGGTTGGATTACCACCGGGCCGATACAGTCTTCTCCTTTATACCGAAAGGAGAACAGAGGCAGGGCAAAAGTCTTCTTGCCGTTGACTCAGCAGAAATAGAAGCTTATTTCCGTAAGCTCCACCGCGTTGAAGGTCATTTTTTCGCCGACCGCTTTGACGAAATGCAGGCCGGCGCACTACCCCGGCGCAGCCTGGTGCTTCACAGCGCTGACGATTCCGTCACTGTAACACTGTACCGGGATTCCACACGAGACGACCGTCCTTTTATCTTGTACTCCAGCCAATATCCGGATACCTTCTTCGCCAGCGATAGCACGGGGCTGTACAAAGAAATTTTCGCTCAGCCGGAAAGATGGATTCAAAGTGAGAATGGAATTCAGCATATCCAGTCTTCTCAGCGTTCACCGCATTGATTGTATCATAAAACCGGAACTATTCAGTTGCCGCTACGCGGCGATATTTTTGTTTTTGCGGAAATGATATACGCTGAAGGCCGACTGCCAGAAGTTTCTACCCGAATCAAGAAAGCGGTCAGAGACCACAGGATATGGGGTCGAGGTCAAAGACACTCGACCAACAGTTAACTTTACTATTTTCTTTTTCCGAAAGAAAGTCTAAAAACTTCCGGCGGCGTCCATTAGCTCCCCATTGCCTCCTGGCTGGCACTGTATTCCTTCCAGCTTTCGGCCATGCGTTCCAAATATTCGTTGACGCGTGCGTAGACGCTGTCTTCTTCGAACTCCAGCGTGCCGGTAGCTTCGTCCCAGTGAGTTGCGCCGGCTTTGGTGCCGGTCAGATGTTCGATACCTTCTTCTATAGTACGTACCGGCCAGATGTGGAACTGGTCGTTTTCCACTGCTTCCACCACCTCTTCTTTCAACATGAGGTTGATGGTATTACTGGCGGGAATGAGTACACCCTGCTCACCGCTAAGTCCTTTTTGCTTGCACACTTCGAAGAAGCCTTCGATTTTTTCGTTGATGCCGCCAACGGCCTGGACCTCCCCTTTCTGGTTGACCGCGCCGGTGACCGCGATGCCTTGTTTGAGTGGCAGGCCGGAAAGTCTTGAAAGAATGGTGTATAGTTCCGCGCTGGAGGCGCTGTCGCCGTCCACGCCGCCGTAGCTTTGTTCAAAGACCAGGCGGACCGCCAGGCTCAGGGGTTTGTCTTTACCAAATTTGTCAAAAAGGAAGCCGGAGAGAATCATCACTCCTTTGGTGTGGACGGGACCACCCAGTTTGGCTTCCCGCTCGATATCGATGATGTTGCCCTTGCCCACACTCACGCTGGCTGTGATGCGGTTGGGACGTCCGAACATGATATCTCCGGTATCCAGTACGGACAAGCCGTTGATCTGTCCGGCTTTGGCGCCCTCTACATCGATAAAGAGTATATTCGACTCGATCAGTTCCTTGATCTTTTCGTGCAGCAGGTCGGAGCGGTATTTCTTTTCCTCAGTGGCCTGTCTGATGTGTTCTGCCGTCACCTCGCTGGCCGAATTGCCGGAGGCATAAAAATTGGCCTCGCGCAGGACATCCGACAATTCTTCAAAGTGAGCGCTGATCTTTTCCCGATGGCCAGCTACCCGGTGCCCGTATTCGATCAAGCCGCCAATCGCTGAAGGGTTGACGTTCAGCATGGATTCTTTTTTGGAAGTCGTTTGCAGCAAGCTGGCTACTTCCTGGAGGTTTTCTTCGCTGGCTTCGATAACCGGATCAAAATCCGCTTTCACTTTGAAAAGCGCTTTGAAGTCTTCATCCAGCCGGTAAAGCAATTGATAAATTTCCGGAGTACCAACGAGGATGATCTGTACGTCCAGGTCAATAGGTTCGGGTTTCAGGCTTTTAGCTGAAATGAAGCCCTGTTTTTCGGTGAGTTCTTCGATTTCTACTTCGCCTTGCCGCAGAGCCCGCTTGAGGTTCTCATAGGCAAAAGGTGCCAGTAACAATTCCTTGACCGGAATGATCAGGTAGCCGCAATTGGCTTTGTGCAGGGCGCCGGCGCGCAGGAGCGTATAGTCGGTCACCAGGGTACCCATGACAGACTCGCGTTCAATTTTGCCGAACAGATTCTTGTAAGTAGGATTGAGCTCAACCACGATGGGAGCTCCCTCCGTTTCGGAATTATCAACCAGGACATTTACCTGATAACGCGATTCTACCGACTGCTTCTGCATTTGCTGCATCTGGGCCGCCATCGGATTTTGCCCCTGCTGCCCTTCTTCCTGCAATAATAATTCCAGATTGTCGAGAATATCTTCCTTCATGTTGTCGAGGTACTTCGGAATGGCAGGAATATCCTCATATTTTCCTTTCAGGTCCTCTAACATGCCTTCGATAACCGACAGGGCAGTCTCTCTTTCCAGCTCTGCCACTTCCTCGTTAATTTTCTTCTGCATATCCTGACTTTGCCGTATGGCTTCCTGAATACGCTGCTGAAATTCCCGCTGTTTCTTCAATATTTCCTGCTTCTCCTCCTCGCTCAGCTGCCGGAAGTCCTCATCCGTCATGGGTTCTCCATCCTTGACCGGTACCGCCACGATTTGGGAGCCGGTTCGCTGAATAACAAAGCCTTCCTTCTGGGCTTCCTCGTTCAGTTTAGCGAACATTTCCTGTTGCCCCTGATTCAGCTGCTGCTGGATAGTGTTTTGTTGCTGCTGAAACTCTTCACTTTCAAAGGCCTTGGTTAGTCTTCGCTTTAACTGATTAACAAAATTTTTAACATCCCTTTTCAATTCTTTACCCTTACCTGCCGGCAATTCAATGGCAATAGGTTTGTAAGAATCATCAAAGTTATTGACATAGCACCAATCTGCAGGTGGACTAACCTCCCGAGCCAGTTTTTCCAGGAAAGGGCGCAGAGAGTCCCACTTCTCTTTTCCCTGATGGACAGATATAAAAATGTTGAACCCCATGGCCCGGTTGTTCAGGCCAAAATGCAATGCCTTTTTCACCCGCTTCTGACCGATAATGGCCATTTGGTGTTCAGGAATGGATTCGCTAATGTCTTGGAATCGATCTGCGGGATATGTTTTTCTTAGTTGTTCTGGATTTAACTGTTCGATCATTGCTTCAGATTTGGGTGAAAAACTATTTACTTAAAGACGGACACCCTCATTTGTTCACTCAAAAATCAAGGACTTGATTTTCTTGGATTGAGCAATTATGATCGACTTTTTTCCCGCGAGGCCCTGCTCACTATCGCACCTCCTCCAACTTTTGCTGGAGATCCTCAACCAGCAGTTTTTGCTTTTCAATTTCTCTGGCTAATTCTTCCCGCTTCTTCAGGTGATCCGGTAGGTCGGCATTCTCAATCTTGGCTTGTTTTCTTTGTTGTTTCAGCTCTTCCTGCTTTTTCTTTTGAATCGCCGCTTCTCGCTTAGTCACTTCTCGCTGGGCCTTTGCGAGTTTTTTGAGCTCTTTGGCACTGGGATAGGAACCATATTTAGCCTTTAGGGAAGCCAGTTTACTTTTTTCCTTGATCAGTTTTTTTTCCAGGTTGACCTGATCTTTTTTGGCGTCCATCACCTTGTCCATCCGATCGTCTTTCTTGCCGGACAATTTCTCTTGCTGGCGATCCATTTTTTCCAGGTCGGCCTGCAGTTTCACTAATACTTCCTGTGCTACTGCCAATTCGGACTGAACGACCTCCTTATTAAGCTGTACTGAGAGGTTGTACATCTGCTTCCTGGCCGTCTCATCTTCCTTTGGAAAATTATCGGGATTGACATTTTTTCCGTCCTTAAAAAAGGCGACATGCACCCGGACGTCGTCTGAGCCCTTGAGGTCTTCCGTAAGCGATTTAATCCCCAGGCCCTGTTCGGCCATTTCCGGAAGCTTGAATTCCCCGGCCGATATCACATTCTTTTTGACCTCATTTCCTGTTCCCCGCTGCTTGACCTCACCCCTGACTCTCCTATCTATTTGCACTCTATTGGCGTTGAATATGTCAACAGAATAAGCATAATAACTAGAGTCGTTAAACATTTGTGTTGCGGCTTTTACCTCTATCTCATGATTCCATTTTTGTGCTTCCGCAGAAGGTTGATCCCCCTGAGCCTTCACCATTCCTATCCACAGTATAACAGTCAGTGCTGCGACGCCCAGTTTCATCGTTTTACTTTTCATCGTTTGATCGTTTATGCATTAAAGAAAATCAGCCCTCATTCTCCCGAATGAGTTACCAGGTGCTTGGCATGGATAGTCATGAGTAGGTAAGACTGTCGCCTGCCCCACATCCGGCAGGGAAGGATCTCTGTCCCTGTAAAATTTCCGGACGGCATCTGGTCGAATAGTAGCGTAAAAAAACTGATAGGTAAAAACAGTCTCAATGGCCTGATTCATCCTGATATTCAATTAAGAACCAGACAATTTAAAGGTAGTACAACTCTGGTGTATGAACGCCCAAAAAAGTTATCACTTTGATTAAAATGATAAATTCAGTCCTTTCCAAAAAAATCATAACAATCATGAGGTGCCATTATTTTGCCCTGGTTGCTCAAGGCGGCGCTACACTCGAATTGTTTGAAGAATTTGTCAGCAAGAAGCTAGTGCTCTGTCCCAAACCCAGGACCCGGTATGCTATTGTCCCCAAAAAACTCCAGAACTGGACTCTTCCCCTTTTATTTCCCGACCGCTGGTTAGACCGGATGCTGGGGAAAAGGTTAGGGGGATGAAGAAACCTGGAGAGGAATAGACTCGAACACCTGAACAGCTACTTTTGGGACAGCGCAATGGATATAGCCTTCACTACAATAACCTTACTCACCGCTTTACATGCACTTTCCGGGGAGTTCTTTAAGCAACAACTGATCGTATTCAATCGCTACGGGCGGCACTGACCGCTCGCTTAGCCTGCCGTCGAGGGGGTTAAACTGAACAAACAGCTGGGTGTACAAGCTGTCTTCCTCCTGAAGGGCGAGCCGGAAAATATAGAGCGAATCGGCGCCAACACCAGACAGGCTATCGCGTACGGGCAAGGCCAACAGCTCATATCCCGCACGCTGAAAGCGACGGTCGAGTTCACGAATTTTCGGAGCACTGTAGAGCAATTCCACCACTCTTTTTTCACAGTCACTGAGCCCTTGCAGCCCCTGTTCACCCCGCGAGCGCAGCATATACAGCGTATCCGTCTGATGTGGCGTGGGGCGTTCGATGACCTGCTCAATGCGGTAGTAGTCTTCGATGGAGAGGAAGCCGCGCAGGTTGACTTCCTGCAGGCCTTCTGCCCAGGCGGGGGAATGGAAGAAGGCATCGTCGAGCAGCACCTCGCCGAGGGTAACCTCATCGATACGCGCCCCCTCCAGATTGCAGCGGGAGAAATTGCCGCTGAGGATGACCTCACGCATATCGCACTCCTCCAGATTGGCGTCGTGCATCACGACATCCACAAATTGCGAGCGCCGCAGGTTGGTGCGCTGAAACACAACGCCCGGCAGGTACGTATTGGTAAACCGGGCATTTTCCAGGTAGGCGTCCGAAAAGTCGGCCCCGGCGAGATCGGCATTGGCAAAATTGGCATAGGAAAAGTAAGAGAAAGCCAAGTTGGCGCCGCGCAGGTAGGCGTCGGTGAAGTTGGCGTCGCGCAAATCGGCGTAACTGAAGTTAGCGCGCTCGAAAATCCGGTCGCAGGTCTCGTGATGAAGCAGGCTGTTGGTCAGGGCGAAAAGCAACTGCCCCCGCTCCGGCGACAGCTGGCGAGCCGTCAGTTCATCGTTCTCCAGGTAGCGGTAGGGGCGCAGCGCCTGCGTCAGCGAAACAATGCGGCCGACCAGCGCGTCGCTGAGGCGGCGGGCGCGGCTCGTCTTCAGCTCCTCGTCGATACTCGACAGAATATTGTCCATCAGAAAAATGAAAGAACTGCGCCGGTTGGCCTCATCGAGGTGTATTTGCTGATCTAGACGGCGATTCTGATTGAGAATGAGCTGATTCTGCACCTCCAGCTTCTCATTTTGAATATCGAGGATGTAGGTCTGAACTCCCATCACCAGAAGCGGTACAATAGCGACCAATATGGCAAAAAATCCCAGGCGTGTCATCCGCCAAATGAGATGGGAAGACACATCGGCCATGGTGTCTTTGCTCACCCCGCCCGGCAGCTCATTGTACAAGCGGGCCAGCGCGCCCTTCAATCCTCTGCCTACAAAAAAATTGGACAGGTGCCGGCCCATCCAGGTAGCCAGCGCTTCCTGCGATTTGTGCCCCGCCTTGATCGCCTTCAGTTCGGTGCGCAGCTTAAGGTTTTCTTCCTGTAGCTTGCGGAGTCTTTTTTCCTCGGATTTGTCCATCTTCTCCTGGGTTACCAAAAAATAGCGCCTGATGAGGCATCCACTTTTCGAGAAGGTGAAAATACTACTTTTTTGCAAGGCACTGGATATATCTCCCCATATAGATAGTATAAGGATTGAAAAACTTCCTTTTCCCTTTCACGGAACGAAATACGCTCTTTTTGATGCGATGAGCCCCTCAAGGCCTTCCGATTCCCGCCAGCCCCTCGTTACCTGGGGTCGGGTAAACTTTCCGATTTTGCTCTTCCAACTTCTCGGAGCGAAGCGAAGAGCCGTATGGCCCTCTTCCCTGCCTATTCAAAAGGAATCGTGGTCACATCGTATATACCGTATAAGAGAAACTACTGAATATTTATTACATCGGGAATGAACACCTTCAATTATAAGAACTTAAGAAAAGAAAAATCAAGCTTCAATTATGGCACTATTAACAGACAAAGTTGCAATCGTCACCGGCGCCGGTTCAGGCATCGGCCGAAGTATTGCTCAGGCCTACGCCCGGGAAGGCGCCAAAGTGATCGTTTCAGATGTAGACGATGAAGGTGGTCAGCAAACCGTAGATATGATTAAAGAAGACGGCGGTGAGGCTTCCTATTTCCACGCCGACGTCAGCAAAGCAAAGGATAACCAGCAACTGGTGGAAGCAGCAGTCAAGCGCTATGGCGCCCTTCATATCGCCTGTAACAATGCCGGTATCGGCGGCGACCAGGGCCCACTGGCCGAACTCGAACCGGAAAGCTGGGATAAGGTGATCGCCGTCAATCTCTCCGGCGCCTTTTACGGCATGCGCTACCAGATTCCGGCCATGCTCGAAAACGACGGTGGTTCCATTATTAATATCTCATCTATCCTCGGCCAGGTGGGTTTCCAGGGCGCCGGGGCCTATGTCTCTTCCAAACACGGGATGGTAGGGCTTACCAAAAATGCTGCACTAGAATACTCGAAGGAAGGTGTTCGCGTCAACGCCGTCGGTCCGGGATTTATTCAGACCCCTATGATTGAGGAAAACCTGACTGAGGAACAAGTCGATATGGTGCGCGGGATGCATCCAATCGGCCGGCTGGGCAAACCCGAAGAAGTAGCCGAGCTGGTGCTGTGGCTGTCGTCGGAGAAGGCGAGTTTCGTGACCGGATCGTACTATGCCGTGGATGGAGCGTACCTGGCGCAATGAGTAGGCGGGCAGATTTGACCCGGAAAATTCATAAGGAATTTTCCGCCCGAAGGGCTTTAAGCCTTAGCCGTTCCCCGTTATTCAACTGCACCCGGAAAAGACGAGGAGATTAGGAGATAGGGAAAGGAGGAGAGGAGCGATCATAGCACAAGACGATAGTGAACATTACCTGGCATCAGTTTAATTATCTTCTCGCATTCGATACGCATGAATCACTCCTTCCACCTTCGCCACAGGAGCTTCCACCAGGTCAGCGATTTCTTCAATAGGCATGCCCTTCTTCCAGGCACGGAGGATGACGGCGCGTTCTTTTTCTTCTTTACCTTTTTCGAGGCCTTTTTCGAGACCCTGTTCGAGACCCTCTTTATGCCCCTTCTCTTTTAATTCCTTGATAATAGCTTCTCTTATTCCCATAGTTTCCCTGGATTTTGTAACTGAATGAATATCCACCCTCAATTTATGATAAAATTCTTCTTCCTCAAATAGTGATCCCGGCGATCCGTATCAGTATAAATGACTAAAGCCGTAATTGGACGGTCATGACGGTCATAAATGCGATAGAAATACTGAAACATCCGCTTGGCAAATCCGGGATCGGAATAGTCCTGAATTTCTACATGCACCAGAAACCAGGATTCCGTTCCATCTTTGAGATAGGCCTTTATTAACTTATCCGCATGCCCGTTCCGGGCTTCCGACTCCGGAAACAGTTGCTCTAGTTCCTTGTCCAGAAAACTGAATCCGCGTCCGAAATCGACCAGATGGATGTGATCCGGGAAGAAAAAATGTAGAAAATCCTCCACCAGATCCTCGATGATTCCTTTCCACAGGGTGTCCTTGCCGACCATTCGTATTTTGTTTGTTGCAAAATATAAACTTCTTGGAAAAGAACCAAATAAGTTTATTCAAAACAAAATATTTCAAATCTGATTTCATCGTTAAAAACTTGTTTGGACAGAAAACGGTGGAACCGGTAAACCACGAAACGCGAAAACTTTCCAACCTGGAAGCAATGCAATCCTTAAAACTCACTCATACTTCAACGCGTGCACCGGGTTCCGTCGCGCCGCCCGCCAGGCCTGGAAGCCCACGGTCAGCAACGCGATAAGCAACGCAATTGCTCCCGCCAGCACAAGGCTTACCCATGAGATGCCCGCCTGATATTCGAAACCCTCCATCCAGCGCCGCATGGCGTAGTATGCCAGCGGCAGCGCGATGAGGTTGGCCAGGAGCACCCAGCGAGTGAAAGTACCCGTCATCATCAGAAAGAGCCGGGAAACCGGAGCGCCCAGCACCTTCCGGATGCCGATCTCCTTGGTCCGCTGTTCGGCGGTAAAGGTGGCCAGGCCGAAGAGGCCAAGACAAGCAATGACGATGGCCAGGATTGTAAAAACGGACAGGATCTGTCCTACCCTCGTCTCTGCTTCATACATGGCCTCAAAGCGATCGTCCAGGAAGTTATAATCGAAAGGCTGCCCGGGCGCCATTTCGTTCCAGCTACGCTGAAGGTCATTGATCAAGCCAGGAATATTCTCCCCCCTGATCCGCAGTGCCAGGAAAGAACTGCTTCGCCCCAGATAGATGATCATCGGATCAATGCGTTGCCGCAACGATTCGTAGTGAAAATCCTTCATCACGCCGATGACCCGGTAGGTTCCGAACAGCATTTCTCCATCTTCCTCCCCCTCATAGGTGCCGATCTCCTGACCGATGGGATCCTCGAGCTTAAAGATTTGCACCGCCGCTTCGTTGAGCAGCACGGCGCTGGAGTCGGCTGCATTTTCCCGCATAAAATCCCGTCCTTCGACGATCTCAATGCCCAGTGTTTTGACAAAATCGTGGTCAACGTACCAGCTCTGGAGTACCTGCATATCATCGGGATTGGGGTTGCGCCCGAGAAAATGTCCGTTGGTATTCCGGCTAGAGGGCGTGGGCAAGTAGCTGGTAAGGGTAGCATTGACGACCTGCGGATGCCGCATTATTTCCTGTTTGAAAGCATCCAGGTTGTTGCCTAAACCATAGGCATCAGTGAGAACCAGGAGATGCTCCTTTTCATATCCCATTTTCTTGTTCTGTACATATTGCAGTTGATCGTAAATGACCATGGTTCCTACAATGAGCCCCACCGTAATGGCAAACTGGAAAACGACCAGCCCATTGCGCAACCAGGCGCCCTCCGCGCTGTTGCTGAATCTGCCTTTCAACACCCGGATCGGACGAAACCTTGACAGGAAAAATGCGGGATAGCTGCCCGCCAGAAGCCCAACGATCAGAATCAACCCCAGCATGGCGGCCCATATCCAGGGTTGCGTCATATCGATTAGAGTGAAAGATTTGCCGGAAAGCTGGTTGAAGTAGGGCAGGAAAACGACCACCAAGCCTGCCGCAATCACCAGGGCCATCGCGCTGATGAGGATCGACTCGCTGAGAAATTGCTGAATGAGCTGCCCGCGCTGGGCGCCAACCACCTTGCGCATACCCACTTCGCGGGCCCGGCCAGCCGAACGGGCGGTCGACAGATTCATGAAATTGATACAGGCCAGCAGGAGAATCAATAGCCCAATAAAGGAAAAAGTATATACGTATTTGATATCCCCGGGGGGCGCCAGCTCGCCACCCGTCTGGCTGTGCAGGTGAATATTCGTAACGGGCATCAGCGAGAACTCCATGAAATTGCCCCCGGCCAGAAAGTCGTCATAGCTTTGTCCTATGAATTGCGCCAATTGAGATCCCAGGTGGGTACGGGCCACTTCTTCAAAATGATCTTCAACTCGCTTCGGATCGGTTCCTTCCTGCAGGCGCAGATAAGTGTGAAAGTTGAAACTCATCCACTGGTTACCGCGACTCTCTTCCCGGGTCGCCATAGAAATAAAAATGTCGAAGTTGAAATGTGTATTATCCGGGATGGGCTCCATAACGCCGGTAATTCTAAACTGCTGCTCATTGTCAAAAGTCAATGCCTTGCCCACCGGTTTTTCATTTCCGAAGTATTTATTTGCGACTGCCGGCGTAATGACAATGGTGTTGGGTTCCGCCAGGGCAGTCTTCGGATCTCCTTCCAGTAATGAAAAAGAAAATATATCGAAAAAGGTGGAATCCGCGTAGACCACATTTTCCTCCCGGTAACTCGTTCCTTCATGCCGGACCAGAAAATCGCCCCCGTCCCGGAAACGCATATACTGTTCCACCTCCGGATATTCCCTGACCAGCAGCGGCCCCCAGGAATCACCCACCTGCGGAATATCAATTTCCTGGTCGAAAAAATTACCCTCAAAGTGCATGCGATACAGCCGGTCGGCATGCGTGTGATAGCGATCGTAACTCAGCTCATGCCTGACGTAAAGTAAGATGAACAAAAAGCAGGCGATACCCAACGCCAGCCCGAGAATGTTGATCGCGGAATAGAATTTGTTTTTCCAGAGGTTGCGCAACGCCGTGTTCAGATAATTTTGCCACATAGCCAGGTGGGTTAAAGTGGTGATGAAAAGTAGGTTCAGGAGTAAGACGAACGGAGGCGGAAAAGGGTTACAGGGGCAGTTGGCAGTCAGCAGCATCCAGCATCCATCCAGCATCCAGTATCCAGCCCCTACTTTCCTTATTTTCCCGTAGCTTTACCCCATGAATGATGAGGGTGCGACGTTGAATTTCTGGGAGCAGGCCGGTTATGCTGCCGGCATGCTGGGCTGGTCCGTTCTGACCAACATCATTACCGTGATGCTGATCTATTTCTACGTGCCGCCGAGTAATGCGGATTTACCGGTTTTGGCGCCGCAGTTTGCCGTCTTTGGTTTGTTTTCCATGCTGTCTTTGGTTTTAGCCGGAGGGCGACTACTCGACGCGGTGACGGATCCGCTGATCGCCTACTTCAGCGATGGCTCGAAGCATCCCCGCGGGCGGCGCTTGCCCTTTATGCGGGTGGCGATTTTACCTTCGGTTTTATTTGCGATCCTGTTTTTTACTCCGGTTACCTATCAGGAAAGTGAGGCCAACCTCTGGTGGCTCGCCTTCGTGCAGGCCGGCTTTTATTTTTCGCTGACGCTGTACATCATTCCCTACAATGCTTTGCTGCCGGAACTGGCCAACACGCCGAAAGAAAAAGTGCGCCTTTCCGCCTGGCTGTCTTTTACCTTCGTCCTCGGTATTATCATTTCCTCGCAGACGCCGGCACTGGCCGACTGGATAAAGGGCGCCTTCCAGTTTGGGACCCGCCACGGTGCTTTCCAGTGGGCCATCGGTTCACTGAGTCTACTCTCCGGCTTTTTTATGGTAATTCCGTTGCTCACCCTCGATGAGCGACGCCACGCTCGAGGAGAACCGGCCACGGTTCCGCTGGGCCACGCACTGCGGCAGACGCTGGGCAACCGCAATTTCGGCATCTTCATAACGGCCGACTTCGCCTACTTCGTCTCTCTGACCATCATCAGCAGCGGCATGCTTTACTTTCTCCGGGTACTACTGGGCTTGCCGGAAGCCATCGGCGGGCAGGTGATGGGAGCCATGGTGGTTGTTTCCCTCGTATTTTACCCGCTGGTCATCAGGGTGACCGATATCTTCGGTAAAAAATGGCCGCTCGCCATCGCTTTGTTTATGCTGGGCCTGCTCCTCTTCGCCGTCTTTTTCTTTGGAAAAGTTCCTCTATCGCCACGCTCCCAGATCTTCGGCTTCGCCATCCTCTGCGCGCTGCCGATCGCCTTCCTCGGCATCCTCCCCTATGCCATCATCGCCGATATTGCCGATGCCGACGGCCGCCGCACCGGTCAGCAGAAAGAAGGCATGTTCTTCGCCGTGCGCAATTTCACCGTCAAGATGGGACAAACCCTGGGCATCATGACCTTCGCCATCCTCACTCTCTTCGGTAAAGACCCCGGTAACGACTGGGGTATCCGGCTGGCCGGATTGTTCGGCGCGGTGCTTTGTATACTGGCGGCGCTGCTGTTCACGCGATTCCGGGAACAGGAGGGCAGTAGGCAGTAGAGGGTGGCCGGGAATAATCTCAAACCGCCCTCTTTTCCCATTTCCACCAAATTCCCTACCTTGGACGGATAACGACCTGCCTATGAAACTCGCCGCCATCGACATCGGAACCAACTCCATCCACATGATAATTGTGGAAGCTACCGGCCGCCACAGCTTCGAGGTCATCGACCGGGAAAAGGAAATGGTCAAGTTGGGGGCCGGGGTATTCGCCTCCAAGCGCCTGAGTGACCGCGCCTTTGCCGAAGGGCTGGAAACCATACGCCGTTACGTGCAACTCGCCGATCAACGCGGGGTGGACGAAATCATCACGGCGGCCACCAGCGCCATTCGCGAAGCCCGCAATGGCGGCGCCTTCCTCGACGAAGTTGTGCGCCAAACCGGTATCTCTCCCCAGGTCATCTCCGGCGGCAAAGAGGCCCGCCTCATCTTTCAGGCAGTGCGCAACGCTATCGCCCTGCAGGGAGAAAAAGCGCTGGTGCTGGATATCGGCGGCGGCAGTACGGAAGTGGTGCTCGGCGACGAGGAGGAGATCTATTTTGCTAAAAGCCTCAAGCTGGGCGTGCTGCGCCTGCTCGACATGTTCGAAAAACCGGGGCCGGTAGGCGCGGAAGCCCGCGGTGTCTTGGAAGCTCATATTCGCTTTCTGGCCCAGGATGCGTTGCAGGAAGCCCGTAAAATCGGTTTCAGCCGGGTTATCGGCACCTCCGGCACCATCCGGAGTATGGGAGAGGCCGCTCACCTGGCCGGCGGTGGTCAGCCTTTGCGCTCTGTCAACGCCGAAATCGTACAACTTAAGAACATCACCGAGGTGACTGGTGAGTTGCTCGAACTCTCCCCGGAAAAACGAACTAAAATAGACGCAGTCAACGAAAAACGGGCCGACGCCATCCACCTGGGCGGCGTCCTGCTCAACCAACTGATGCAACTCGCCGGAGTGAAGGAAATTACGCTCTGTGAGGCCTCTCTGCGAGAAGGACTGGTGCTTGATTATCTTGAACGCCACGGCCACAATATCGACAACCTGCCCCCTGCCCGGGACCTGCGTCACCGCAGCGTCGCCCAACTCGCCCTGAAATACAATGTCGACTGGGAGCAAGCCTCCCACGTGGCCGACCTGGCCCTGCAACTCTTCGACCAAACCAAAGATCTCCACCACCTGGGCGATTACGAACGCGACATTCTCGAATACGCCGCCCTGCTGCACGGCATCGGCAAGTACATCAGTTTTCAGCGCTACCACAAAAACTCGCGCTACATCATCAAACACGCCGGACTGCGGGGATTGAATGACGAAGAGATTCTGCTCATCGGACATGTGGCGCGTTACCACCGCAAGGCGCGACCCAAGAAGCGGCACGGCAAGTTTAAAAAGCTATCCAAAGGCCAACGGCGTGTCGTGCGTATCCTCTCGGGCATGCTCCGCCTGGCCGTTAATCTCGACCGCACCAAAAACCAGCTCGTCCGGCAGATTGAATGCGAAGTTTCCAATGGCGCCCTCGAACTGCAGCTTTCCGGCGCCGGCCGCTTTGAATTGGAAGTGTGGGCCGCCAAGCAGCAACGCCGGCCGCTGGCCCGGGCACTGGGGAAGAAAATCAAAATCAAGTAAAGACCAACGTAACTATTCAGTCGCCGCTGCGTGGCGATATTTTTTGTTTTGCCACAGATTACGGTTCCAGTGTTTCCTGGTCGCCCTGTCCCCGGGTCTCCTCATCTCTATGTCTTCCTGTCTTACCGGCCTCCTCCCATTCCTGGTATTCCTCCATCTCTGCCGATATAGCAAAGAAAAGCCAGGAGAACAAGCTTAGATCATCGAGATAACCGATGATGGGAATGGTGTCAGGGACCATGTCCACCGGAATAATGAAATACAGCAACGAACCGATGATCATCAGCACCTGGGTGCGCGTAATGCCCTCGTATTCGCCGCGTACGTAGGCGCGGGTCATGCGGCAGAGCTGTTTCACCTTATCGACTATATCGTGGGTGAATTCCCCGACACTCTGGTATGACTGTACGCGATCGGCGGCGTCCTTCGTCAGCTTCCACACCCGGCCGGGCTTGCGCAGGAAGCTGCCCGCGTGAATGATGAGCACGCGAAACAGGATGGTTTTCGTTATTCTCAGTCCTTCTTTGATCAGGCTATTATTCATGATCGGGTTGTTTTTGGGTGTCTGGCTTTTACATTAAACCCGAAAACGACGGGTTCTGTTTGAAAGATAAGCTTTTACCAGATATTCCACCCGTTCCTCCACTCCTTTGCTATAACGGAACACTTCAAATTATCACTTCCCGGATTGACGAAAATCATTTGCGCTAACTAATTTTCTATTCAACTTCAAATTTGCTGGTAAGATGTATTCGACGAACCGGTGTCATCTTAACGGACAAAAAATATTGATTTCAAAAAAAACATCCCGCCATGATCGCATTTGGTCCTGTCCCTTCGAGAAGACTCGGTCAGAGTTTGGGCATCAATAATATCCCGCCCAAGGTCTGCTCTTATGATTGCGTGTACTGCCAGGTGGGCCCAACCACCCACGAAGCCATAGCCCGCCGCGAATTCTACCCGCCGGAAGAGATATCCGCCGCCGTCAAGCAGAAGGTAGAGCGAGTGAAGGCCGCCGGCGGCAAGATCGATTTCCTCACTTTCGTGCCCGACGGCGAACCGACGCTGGACATTCACCTCGGGGCAACAATCAAGCTGTTGCGACCTCTGGGCATTAAAATTGCCGTCATCTCCAATGCCTCCCTGCTCTGGCGTAAAGAAGTGAGGCAAGAACTGGGAACAGCCGATCTCGTTTCGCTGAAAATGGACGCCGTGGAAGAAACGGCCTGGCGGAAAGTCAACCGCCCGAATGCCAAACTGGCTATGGACAAGGTCCTCGACGGCGCCGTGAAATTCTCGCAGGGGTTTCAAGGCGAGCTGATCACCGAAACCATGCTCGTCAAAGGCGTCAACGACGGCAAGAGCCAGCTTAGAGCCGTGGCCGCCTTCCTGAAAAAACTACAACCCGCCATGGCCTACATCGGTATTCCCACCCGCCCGCCTTCCGAAACCTGGGTGCAGCCCCCGGATGAGCAACGGCTGACCGAAGCCCACGAAATCTTCTCGACGCAACTCGACAAGGTAGAATACCTCATCGGCTTCCCGGAGGACACCTTCACCGTCAGCGGCGATGTGCTGAAGGATTTGCTGGATATCACCTCCGTTCACCCCATGCGGGAAAGTGAAGTACTGGAGTTTCTTAAAAAAGGCGGCGTGGACAAGGGTAAGCTCAAAGAGCTGCTCGATCAGGATCAACTGGTGCGGGTGGTGCATGAGGAAGAGCCTTTTTACGTGCGGAAATTACAGTTTGAGTATTCCTGAGGGGAAGTCGGGAGTGGGAAGTCGGAAGTGGGAAGTGGGAAGTGGGAAGTCGGAAAGCGGAAAGCGGAAGTCGGAAAGCGGAAGCGACCGCAGGGAGCCCCATACCGACGAAGGAGGTCGGGGTCGGAAAGCGGAACGCTCTTTCGCATAAGAAATCACCTAATGCCGAGAAACTATAATTCCCAAGAACAAAATTGTCCGGTGTCTTCTCCCCCTCACGTCCCCTCCTCCCAGTTTTCCAGATACTCGATCTGCCGCTCGCTGAGCTGATCGATGCGGACGTCCATGGTGTTCAGTTTCAGGGTCGCGATGCGCCGGTCGATCTCATCCGGAATTTTGTGGACCTTCGGTTCCAGTTTATTTTCCGCAAGGTACTTCACGGCCAGCGCCTGGTTGGCGAAGCTCATGTCCATCACTTCGCTGGGATGCCCTTCCGCGGCGGCGAGGTTGACCAGGCGGCCTTCGGCCAGGAGGTAGAGTGATTTGCCGTTGCGCAGGCGGTACTGCTCCACATTTTCGCGAATGTTCCGCTTCTCCACCGTTATTTCTTCCAGCGCCGGTATATTGATTTCGACGTTGAAATGCCCGGAATTGGCCAGGACGGCGTTATTTTTCATCAATTCGAAGTGCGTAGCATTCAGCACCTCCACGTCACCGGTGGCGGTCACGAAGATGTCGCCGGTCCGGGCCGCTTCCTCCATCGGCATGACGCGGAAGCCGTCCATCACCGCTTCCAGCGCTTTGACGGGGGAGACTTCGGTGACGATCACGTTGGCGCCCAGGCCTTCGGCTTTCGAGGCGATGCCCCGGCCGCACCAGCCGTAACCGGCCACGACGAAGGTTTTGCCGGCAATCAGGATGCTGGTGGAGCGCAGGATGCCGTCGAGGGTGGACTGCCCGGTGCCGTAGCGGTTGTCGAAGAAGTGCTTGGTTTGGGCATTATTGACGTCCATTACCGGATAGCGCAGCACCTCGTCCCGCTCCATGGCTTTCAGCCGGATGATGCCGGTTGTCGTTTCCTCGCAGCCGCCCTTTATCTCCGGAATCAGTTCCTCTCTTTCCCGGTGGATGGTAAAGACCAGATCGCCGCCGTCGTCGACGGTGATCTGCGGCCGGGTATCCAGCACCTTGTTGATGTTCCGGTAGTACTCTTCCTTGTTCTCTCCCCGCCAGGCGTGCACTTCCACGCCTTCATCCGCCAGGGCGGCGGCGATATCGTCCTGGGTAGACAAGGGATTGCAGCCGGTGATGGCCACTTCGGCGCCGCCGGCGATGAGCGTCTCCACCAGCACGGCCGTCTCCTTGGTGACGTGCAGGGCGAAGCCGATGCGTAGTCCTTCCAGTGGTTTCGCTTTCGCAAAATCTTCCCGGATTTCCATCAACACGGGCATATGGGTTTCCGCCCACTCGATTTTGAGGCGGCCGGCGGGAGCGAGTCGGATGTCTTTGATGGTGTGGGGCATGGTGGTGGGTTTGGATGGGTGATAAAATGGACGTTTTCTTCGTTATGCTTTGTCATGGCAGATACCTGCCGGTCAGGTGTAGTAAATCTATGCCGAAGTCACACTACTTCTGCTGTTCTTAATTCCTCTGTTCTACTGTTTTTCGGTTCTGTAAGTAAGTAAAAACTGCCTAACACAGATCGGAACCGTAAAACAGATGAACAGAGAAACCGCAGAACAGATAAAGTTGGCATCAACTACTGAGGTAGTAAGCGTCACCTACCGGCTATGCAGGCTTACCTTCTCAGCACGCTGAAAATAGAGCCATCACCCTTGCACGATTCCGGCCAGGATATGGGACAGGGTGGTCCAGCGGATTGAGCCCGTCGAGTGGACCACGTAGCCGAAGACCAGGCCTAGTACTGCAGCGCCGGTTACCAGAATCCACACGCGTTCACCCATGGACAACATGCCGGGGGCAAAATGCCACAGGGCGAACCAGAGCGTGGGCCAGAGGATCCCCCAAAACACACTCCTCGGAAAAAGCGCGGTGAAGACACCCCGCCACAGCAATTCTTCCAAAGCGCCGTTGATCAGCGTCATGGGTATCCAGAGCAACAACAGTTGGTCACTCTCCTCCATACCCATGTGCTTTCCTATAAGCGCCATAACCGGAGGCAATGCGACTAATGTCCAGGCCAGAGACGTCATTTTCCGGCGCCAGAACAGCGCAGTACATCTTTTCCAGCCCAGCATCGACAGTGGAAAAACAACACCCCATACCGGCCAGTAGACCAAAAACCCCGCGTACCAGCCCCATTCGTCCCCCCACCACTGCCCGGTGAAGCGATATACCGGCCACATGGTCAGCAAGACGAAAGGCGCCGCGATTGTGGCAATCACCTGGCTCTTATCCCAGGAGAACTCTTTCATCGAGCGCTTTTATTCCGGTAACGCAGGAATCATAGAGGGTGTTTTAACCACTTTGCAGGTCTTCAACTTTTCCCTTGCTCCGGGAAAAACAGTAATTTGGCCACAGCCTCCAAAACGAGCTTCATGAAGCAACGTCCTTTTCTGCTCCTGCTGATCGCCCTGGTTTACGTCGCCGGCTTTTTCCTCCTCGACCGCTGGAAAACCACGCTGTACTACGGGGATTCCAACAGCTACTATCTGCATGTGGTCTCCTTTTTTATCTACAACGACGTCGGCGACTACGACCGTAGCATCAGCAGTCTGCGGGAAGTCAACCCCGCTTCTCCCGATCCCAGGGAGGATGAGTTCGGCATCCGGCTGACGGATAAGGGCAGGCGATACATCAAATACACGCTGGGTGTGCCGGTCATGGAGGCGCCCTTCTTTTTACTGGCTCATGCTTACGCAAAAATTTCGCCGGCCTACCCCGCCAATGGATGGAGCAAGCCCTACCTGCTGGCCGTCGGCCTCTCCACGATCTGCTATGTACTATTCGGATTTTTTCTGCTAATCGGTATCCTGAACCGGCATTTCCCGAAAGGGATTACAACTTATGCCGTACTGGCCATCGCCCTGGCCACCAATCTCTTCTACCACGCCACCTACGTGACCATGGCGCACGGCTTCCTGTTTTTCGACTACTGCCTGCTGATCTACCTGAGCATTAAATTCTACGAACGCCCCGCCAGCTGGAAAGCGCTGGCCATTGGCGCCCTCACCGGACTGATCACCCTCACCCGGGTACCCGAGCTCATTAGTGTGCTCATCCCCCTGCTTTGGGGCGTACTCAGCAGGCAGGACCTCAAAGAGCGGTACCGTTTTTTCACCCGAAATTACGTCTATCTGTTGCTCGCCGGCGCGGCTTTCCTGGTGCTTTTTTCTCCCCAGGTCCTGTACTGGCATTACGTCAGCGGCGAACTGATCTTCAACCCCTACCAGGGTGAAGGGTTCAATTTCCTGAAACCCCGCATCCATAAAGGCTGGTTCCACTTCGCCAACGGCTGGCTGATTTACACGCCCATCATGGCTTTCAGCCTGATCGGACTCTTCTTTCTCAAACGGTCTTTCCCGGCGCCCCTCTTGCCTATCCTGGCTTTTGTAGGATTGCATGCCTACATTCACTACTCGTATTACGCCTGGCAATACTACCCCGGACTGGGCTCCCGCCCGATGGTGGAAACCTACCCTTTACTGGCCTTCGGCCTGGCCGCCTGTTGGCTGTTCTTTACCCAAAAAAGGTGGCTGTGCTGGATTCCCATAGTGGCGATCGCCGGTTTCACCTGGCTGAACCTGTTTCAGACCTGGCAGATGAAAGAAGGCCTCATCTGGTCGGAACGCGGCAGCTGGGCTTTTTACTACGAGACCTTCGGCGCCCGGAAACCCTCGCTCAAGGCCCTGCGCGCCTTCGACAGCAACGAGATACAGCCGGATTCTTCGAAGCTGGCTTTCGCCAAAACGATTCTCGCGGAAGGCTTCGAAGCTTACCGGCATCCGGCCGTGGACTCCTCGCTTTCCCATCAGGGGAATTTTTCTTTCCTCACCCAGCAGGAATTCGATACGCTCCGACACCAGGCGCCGCTGACAGGTGTGCAAGCCGTCGACTGGCTGCGCTTCGGCGTGTACGCCTACATGCGGGCGGAAGACCGCATCCGGAACCGCGACCTCGGACCCATGCTCTTCGTGGAATGGTATGATGAAAAGGGCGTCAAAAAGAAATCAACCCACGTCAGAATTCCCAGCTATATCGGCAATGACGCCTACTCCATCTGGAGCGCCGGGGAGCCGGACCAATGGGGCGAGGCGGCCTTCTTCGCCCGGGCGCCCCGGAAGGTGAACGCCGGGTGGCATCTGAAGATTTTTGTCAAAAATCCGTACCGGACAAGGCTGCACCTCGATGATTTGAGGGTGGAGGTTTATGGGGAGTAGGCAGGGGGCAGGGGGCAGACCTCTAGTGAACATCGTTCCCGCAAAAAAGCGGACTACCTTTTGTCCAGGTGACATCTCCGACCGGAGGGAGGAGGTGTCACCTGGACGGGGGAAAGCTGAAAATCAGTTCCTTACGAAAAGGTAGTTAAAAGTGAGCAGTTGGCGGTCGGCAGTACTGCTCTGGCAAATACATCTCCTGGTTTGACCCGGAGATTGGGAGTTTTCCAGAAAGGGGGAGAAGTTTCCTCCAATGGTCTCCCTGTTACTCATGGTCTTTTCAGACCTGTTTATCTCCCGAGTGGCTTTTTCAAATTCACGTTGAAATTCGGCCTACTCACATTATCACTTGCCCATATATGTTCGATTTTGTCCGGTTTTAGGGGTTGACAGCTCTTTTTTTTTTTGTCATATTGCCTCCATATTCAAAAAACAAAAATACTTTTTATGAAAAACCTAAGATCTCTTTTGATTATCCTATTTTTCATAGGTGGTAGTACGATGCTTTTTTCCGAAAATTGTAATAGTGATGCAGATTGCGCAAGACAGTGTTACTGCGAGGGATATATGACTGGGGGCAACTGTAAGCCCGGAGGAGATGAGTGTTGCGTTTGTCAACAAGGAGAAGGGGATGAATAGTGATAAAACCTTGACTACATTAGAACTTTTTAGTTATGCCAGGAAGTTGCTGCTTTTCCGAAATGTTAATCAGCTAGTGTCTTCGGCGCTAGTAAACAGTGTATGGCCTGTATTTATATGGTTTGCTTCAACCTTGCTTTTGATTTTTATTTTCGGTTGTGAACAAGAGGAAGGGAAGACCTTTCAGAATGCCTGTTCTTGTGATGACAGTTGTCGGTTAATTTCCTTACCCAAAAAAGAACGGGTAGACCTATCCGTAGAGGATGTGCAGTACGATTTTGATATTACCGCCGTATACGAGGATAAATCCAGGACCCAGTTTTGGGGATACTCGGATTATGAAATGAAGTTTTACCTGTTCGACCTTCAAGCGCAGGATTTTCTGGATACGATACCGCTGGCGCGCAACGGAGAACACGCAGTGCCGGAGATATTCAGCTTCCAACCTGTCACGCCGGACTCCATTCTTCTGCATACCAACCATCACAATCAGTTGATTCTCCTCAATAGTAAAGCGGAACGCCTTAAGACCTGGAACATAGAAGGCGACCTGCCGAACGGCGGGCGGGCGGATGGACTCTATTACCTCTCTGCCTGGAAGAATGAACTTTCCTTTCACTATGACCGGGCGCCAAATGAAGCTACCTTTTTTGTTACGAATACTGGATTTGAAGGGTCGCATGGGGTAGAACGATTTTTCTATCCGCAGTTTGCTACACTGGATCTGAATACGGGAAAATACCTCTCCGCATACGGCGATTACCCCGCCGTGTATCGCGATGAAGAGCAGTCCGACTATCGCGCTGACTTTCCTTTTGCAGTGGCGAACGGGGAGACCTGGGCCGTTTTTTACAGTTCCCACTGCATCTATATTTTTGAACGGGATGAATCAAAAAGATCGGTGTGCTCCAAAAGTCGCTTCCTGCCGGATCAATTTGAATGGCTGCCCAGAGGGCTCCGGGTATCGGAAAGAGACCCCAAACTAATCCCGAGGGGAGAATACATCAACATCATCCACGATCCGTACCGCAACTTGTTTTACCGCGTGGTGCTCCACGGCCTGCCCGATGATACAGCTGTTAACAGGGACTGGCAGGTCAGAAAACAATCGAAATGGTCAATTATGATTTTGGATCGCGAAGGCAATTGCCTGGGCGAGGCGCTTTTTGAATCCTCGTTGTACGATTACAACCAAATCTTTCCCGTAGAGGAAGGCTTACTGGTCAGTCTGGAGAATCCCTACAATCCTGACAATGAGGAAGAGTTGCTGTCTTTCCAGTTGTTCGACTTGGGGGAACTTCCCACTAGAGGTGAAGGATCTATTGACTGACAATTTGATCCTGGAACATTAATTTAATGGTCAATTAGATATGATCCAATAGTATGGCCAGAAACTTTGTTCCTTCACCACCAGCTTGGCAAAGACATCTCTTTCGGGGAAGACTGGCGTCGCGGAGCTGGAGCTCCGCGCTCCAGTTCAACCTGATGGCGTTAGGAGTTTTTCGTTCGGTATGCGTTAATCACCCCCTCCACTTCCGTCAGGGGAACATCCACCAGATCGGCGATTTCCTCGAGGGACATGCCTTTCTTCCAGGCGCGGAGGATAATGACCCGTTCTTTTTCTTCTTTGCCTTGTTCCAGACCTTGTTCCAGACCTTGTTCCAGACCTTGTTCCAGACCCTGTTCCAGACCCTGTTCCAAACCTTGCTTTAGACCTTGTTCCAGACCTTGCTTACGGCCTTGCTCAAGGCCCTCTTTATGCCCCTTCTCTTTTAACTCTTTTATTATAGCTTCTCTGATTCCCATGGCTGCTCTGAATTTGGTGACCGAATGAATACCCGCCTTCAATTTATGATAAAATTCTTCTTCTTCAAAGTGAGAATAATACATGATGAAATCTACTACCTTTTGAATTTTTTCTCTAGCGATACCTCTGCGAAACAGGTGGCGCAACAGGTCCATCTTCGATAATAGACGTTGGTCATCACTTCCTTTTTTCAAGTCTATCTCCCTCCGGGCTGCTTCAAGCACCAGGCCGAAAATATTCCTCGATTTCCGAAGTGAATCCGGATCATAATCCATCAAAATGATAGTATTATAACTGTAGTGAAGTTCAGTTCCCAATAAGTATTCTCTGTGCGCTGAATAGTGATACCGGCGATCAGTATCAGTATAAATGGCCAAAGCCGTAATTGGGCGGTCATAACGGTCATAAATGCGATAGAAATATTGAAACATCCGCTTGGCAAATCCGGGATCGGAATAGCCCTGAATTTCTACATGCACCAGAAACCACGACTCAGTCCCGTCTTTGAGATAGGCCTTTATTAACTTATCCGCATGCCGGTTACGGGCTTCCGATTCCGGAAACAGTTGCTCCAGTTCCTTATCCAGAAAACTGAATCCACGTTCGAAATCAATCAGGTGGACGTGATTCAGGAAAAAGAAATGTAGGAAGTCCTCCACCAGATCTTCGATGATTCCCTTCCATAGCGTGTCCTTGCCGACCATTTTGCATTTTGTTTGTTGCAAAATACAAAACACGGCAGAATAAAACAAATAATTTTAATAAAAACAAAACATTTTGATTGCAAGTTTTTCATCAATGAAACCTCGCTGATCTCAGTTACGTTCCAGATGCCTTCTTGCCTTCTTGACGCGCCAGCAGCCCATACAACACCGGTACGAAATACAGGCTCGCCACCGTTCCCGCCGCCAGTCCGCCGATGACGGCCCAGGCCAGGGGGCGTTGCAGTTCGGCGCCCAGTCCGGTGGTCAGCAGTACGGGGGCCAGCGCCAGCATGGTCGTCAGGGAGGTCATCAGGATGGGCCGCAGGCGGCGCAGGCCGGCGATGTGGATGGCCTCCCGGAGGAGATTCATGGCTTCATGGCCGGATGGATTCAGTGTTTCATTGCCGGCCGGAGCTTTGTCATTTAAATTGAGGCTTCCCCGGTCGGAATGTAAAGGCGGGAACGCCCGCCCCTCACTTTTCCTGTCCATCCCACGCATGCTGTCTTCTTCCATCCTGTTCATCCTGTTTATCCTGTCCACTCTCCTCCTCCTGTTCATCATGTCCACTTTCAGGATGGCGTCATTGACCACGATGCCGCTCATCACCACCATGCCGATCACCGCCACCAGGTTGAGGCTTTCGCCGGCGAGGTACAGGGTGAGCAGAGCGCCCGTCAGCCCCACCGGTACGGTGAGCAGCACAATCAGGGGCTGCACGAGCGACTCGAACTGCGCGGCCAGGATGAGGTAGAGCAGCAGCAGGCTCACCGCCATGACGACGGCCAGCTCGCGCAGCAGGGCCCGGTTGTCGTAGTACTGGCCGCTGAAATAAGCCGTGAGGGTTCCGTCGCGGCGCAGGAAGTCGCGGATTGCAGCCACCAGGCCGGCGTCGTATTCGGCGAAAGGCAGGCGCAGCACCTCGCCCGCGCGGCCCGCGGTCAGCTCCTTGTAGGCTTCGTCGCGCGACACCTCGATGAAGTAGCGCAGAGGCAGGCGCCGGCCTTCCTCGTTCTCCACCGTAGCCTCGTTGAGCTGCCGGTAGAAGGACTGCAGGCGGCTGCCCACCACGATGGGCATCGAGCGGTCGGCGCTGCGCAGCGTGCCAATGTCGTTCTGGCTGAAGAGGGTGCGCAGAGCAGAAAAGACGTAATCGACCGGCACCCGGTAGCGGAGGGCGACGGCGCGCTGCACGCGGATGGCGTAGAGCGCCTCGCGCGGCGGCAGTTCGGCGGGGCGGCCGCGGGCCTCCAGGAAATCGAGCAGCGGCGCCGCCTCGGCCGGTTCGGGCGTGGTGCGGTTGCGGGCCGACTGCACCTGGGCGACGAGCGGCGGCTGTTCGGCGCCGAAGATTTCGTCGAAAAGGTTGCGCAGGGGCCGCGCCGAGACGACCGCCTGCGGATAGGATTGTCGAAGACGGTCCAGGAGCCGCTCGCGGAAGGCGGGCAGCGGCAGGCTGTCCTGGTACAGCACTAGTTGCACCTCGTTGAGGGCGGGCTCCTCCTCGCTGAGCAGAAACTGCTGCTCTCCGATGAAGGCGTTGGAGACGGTCACCAGCGTGTCGAAATGTTCGAGCAGGGCCAGCACGCGCCGCTCGTTCTCCCGCAGGTCGATCGCCTCGTTCCAGTCGATGTCGACCTCCAGGGCCGGGCGCGACAGCCGCGGGAAGCGCTCCTGCGGAATCTCCCGGAGGAGGAAAAAGGCGCTGCCCACGAAGGCGAGGAAGAAGGCGAGCGTGAGCCACCGGCGGTCCAGGGCGAAGTCGACGCTCCTCAGGTACCATTTATACCCTCTCTGCTGCTCCCCACCGACTGCTGACTGCCGACTGCCGACTGCCGACTGCCCACCATCCCCCCTTCTGCCCACCAAGCGCATCAGGGTCGGCAGCAGGATGTAAGCCACGATCAACGAACTTCCCAGCGCGATGCTGATCGACACCGCCTGGTCGTAGAACAGGGCGCCGGCGATGCCCGAGAGGAAGACCAGCGGCAGGAAGACCGAGCAGGTGGTGAGCGCCGAGCTGAGCAGCGGCCGGATGACCTCCTCGCCGCCGCGCACGCAGGCTTCCGGGAGCGGGTAGCCCATGCGGCGCTGCTGGCGAATGTTTTCGATGACGATGATGGAGTTGTCGATCATCAGGCCGACGCCGAGGATAAGGCCGGCCAGCGAGGTGACGTTGACGGTGAGGCCGGCGAGGTAGAAGCCGAGGAAGGCGACGATGAGGGCCAGCGGCACCGCCACGCCGATGAGCAGCGGGGCGCGCCATTCGCGGAAAAAGGTGAAGAGGATAAGGAAGGCGAAGAAGGCCCCGTAGCCGAGGCTGCCGAGCAGGTTGTCGATAGAGACGCGCAGAAGCTCCGACTGGTCGTGGGTGACAGCGAAGTCGAGCTGCGGGTACTGCGCGCGCAGGTCGGCCAGCAGCACTTCGAAGTCGCGCTGCAGGGCGAAGAGCTGCGCGTCGGCCTGTTTGCGCACGGTGAGTACGATGCCGGGGCGGCCGTTGTAGCGGTAGGCGCCGCGGGGCGCGCGTGGCTGCAGGCGCACCTCGGCGACGTCGGCGATTTGCAGGACGCGGCCTTCGTGGCGGAAGTAGAGCCCTTCGATATCTTCGGGGCTGCGCAGGGCCGACTGGAAGCGGACGTTGTACTGGTACTGGCCGTCTTGCACCAGGATGCTGCCCAGCTCCAGGTTGTTGTCGGCGATGATGCTTTCCAGGTCGCGCGCGCTGAGGCCGGCGGCGCGCAGCAGGTCGGTCCGCGGCAGGATGACCGCCTCGGGCTCGGCGTAGCCGCTGAGGTCGACGAAGGCCACCTGCGGCAGCTGCTCGATGCGGCGCTTGACCACCGCGCGGGCGAAGTCGCTCAGCTCCAGCGGCGTGGCAGCGTCCTCGCGGCCGGGGGCGGGCGTAAGGCTGAGGTAGAGCACGGGAATATCGGCGACGTTGGCTTTCACCACGCGGGGCCGCTCCAGCTCGCGCGGCAGCAGGCCGGCCGCCTGGTCGATCTTTTCGTTGACCTCGATGAAGGCCAGGTCGGTATCCGTGCCGAAGGCGAAGGTGAGGGTGATGCGCGCGCTGTTGCTGCGGGTGCGCGACTCGATGTCCTCCAGACGTCCTACCTGCAGCAGCTGGTTGCGCAGGGGCTGCACCACGGCGTCCTCCAGCTCGCGCGCGGAAGTGTTGGGATAGCTGATCTGCACCGTAATCTGCGGGATGGGCGCCTCGGGCAACAGCCCTACCGGCAGCGTCCGGCCTACGACGAGGCCGAGCACCAGGGCGCCGAGAAAACTCATGAGTACGGCGACGGGACGGTGGACTAAAAAGTTCAGCACTACGTTCGGTGTTTAGTTGGAGTTTAGAAGTTTAGTCACCGCCCCGCTGGGGCGGCTGGTTTAGGAGTTTAGCCGCTCTGACAACATTGCTAAACTCCTAAACCAGGGGGCCGAAGTTTCGGCCCCCGTCTAAACTTCTAAACGCCTCCCGGATTTTACGATAAAACCTACTCTTCCGCCACCCGCACCTGCGCATCGTGTTCCAGGTTCAGGTTACCCTCATAGATCACCAGCGCTCCCGGCTCCAGTCCTTCGCTGACCGCGATCTGCTCGTCGTTTTCGTGGGCGACGGTGACGTAGTTCCACTTGGCCAGGCCCTCCTCCGGAGTATAGGAGAACACTACCGGCCTGCCTGAGCGCAGCACGAGGGCCGATTTGGGCACGACGATCAGGCCCGGCACGGCCTGTTCCAGCACCACTTCGACGTTCAGGCCTTCGATGAGGCGGCGCGCGTCGCCCTGCAGACGGGCGCGGAGGGTGACCAATCCCTGCTCATCTACAATGGGATTGATAGTGCTTACCGCCGCCGGCCACTCGCGGCCCGGCAGCGCCAGGGGGCGCACCCGCACGCGGCGGCCCTCCTCAACAGACAGGGCTTCACTTTCCAGTAGCTGGAACTCCGCCTCAAAGCTGGCCGGATCGAGGAGGGTGCAGAGGACGTCGCCGGCATTGGCCTGCTGGTACAGCTTAATCTCCAGATCGGCCACCAGACCGCCGAAGGGGGCATAGACCCGCACCTGCGCCAGTTCGTACTCGGCCTGCTCGACGGCGAGCCGGGCCTTATCGTAGCCGCTCAGTGTGTGGATGAGCGCCAGTTTCCCGGGGGTGACCGAGGTGTCGACGCCGGCCTGGCCGCCCTGGGCCAGCAGGAGGTCCTGCTTGTTGATTTCGGCGTCGTCGAGCTGCAGCCGGGCCTGGCGCAGGCGGAGTTGGAGCGCGGCCTCGTCGACGCGCGCCAGCAGGGCGCCTTGCTCCACGTATGCGCCCTCCGCTACGGGCAGCTCCACGATCTCGCCCGCGGCGCGCAGCCGGATTTCGGCCTTGCGGGCGGCGCGCAGGCGGCCGGTCGCGAGGGTGCGCAGGGGGAAGGCCCGCCGCTCGACGGGGGTGACGCGCACCGCTACGGCTTCTACGCTGCCGGCGGCGATGGCGGCGGCTTCCTCCGGCGGGGCGTCGGCGGTGGTGGCGCTGCAGGCAGGGAGGAGGGCGAGGGCCAGGAGGTGGACGATGATGTGGTATGGAATTTGGATGCGATGCAAGGCGTATTTTTAGTGTTGAAGATAGAAATTATCACTATGATAATCAACTCCCAGCGGAGTAGATCCAGATGAAATTCAGCATAGTTGATCCCGCTATTATGTTTCCATTTTATGAGTAAACCGGCAATGAATTGGTTCGAGAGAAAATAAACAAATTTCTTGTCGGCATACACTTGAATCGATCGCTTTAAGGATCGATAAATTTCTTATGCCAAATCGATTCGATTATAAATCTGTAAGGTTCACTACTTCACTCTCGAAATACGCGTCAAGTAATACTTTGTATAGGCTTGTTCTTCTGGCGTTTGAGCAAGTAAAACAATGTGATCAGATGCCGTAGCAATGCTGAGCGCTTTTGCATACTCGGGGAGAGGAAGATCACGACATAGTTTTTCACCGCTTTTGAACAATTGCAAGTAATGGTCTCGAAACGCCTGCAGTCCTCCCTGGAAGTATTCAATCTCATCATCAACAAGCAGCGATTCCGGTAATTGAGACATGTAGGCCGTCAAAAAGCCCCCATCATCAAGGACCTGTATAGTGAGATAGATCCCTGACAACTGTTCCTTTCCAAAACTCTCCTCTTTAATCCTTTGCACATTGTTCGAAAACGGTACCCCGCTATTCCAAGGGAAAAAAGAAGGTGCTAGATTGATCTTTTTTATCAAATCCAGGTTGTGGAGCTGGTATAGGTAAACATGTGGGTCATAGGGAAACAACACAAATAAAAATTCCTTTTGTTTATCGATAGAAATCTGTGGAGCAGGTTTTCCTAAATAATTCTTGATATAGGGGCTATTAGACTCATAAGGTACTCCTTCCCAGAGTGACCCCTCTTCAATATTATAGATGGAGATCCATTGCATATTAGCGTAGAATTCAGCGCGCAGAGCACTTCCGTGATTTCCAGAGCTTCCTTTCACAATTAAGTGTAAAGAAGAATCAGCGTCGAAAAAATGAGGGGCCTTAAAATCATAGAGCGGATTAACAAGAACTGCCTTATCGGCAATATCCTCAGATTCGATAAAATCACCTGTAACTGAATAAATGAAATAATGGAACATGCCATAAACGATAACCTTGTCCGGTCCAAGAAAAGACACACCCCGTACTTCTCCATATTCCTGTCGCCCCCCTCCTTTTCGGTTAAACTGGTATTCTGTTCTACCCTTGCGATTTACTATTATAAGGTCCCCATTGAAGTAATCATATAAGAGGTACCATTTTTTCTCAGACAGATAATCACTCAGAAACAAAAGGCTATTACTTCTGATAATTAACGAATCGTAAATTTCCAGTTCACACACTGGAATTCGAGTATTCTGGAACCCCTCAACACTCTTTTCTTCTCCACATCCCATGGCCGTGAAAAGTAGGAATAGTAAATTGAAAAGCGTGAAAAGAAACTGACTATTTTCCTCGTTGAGGGTAAATCTCATGAGCTGTTGAATTCAAGGTAACTTGTCAAAACTTGAAATAAATGAAAAACTTAGGAAAGAACAGTGTGAAAAATTGGGCTAGAAATATTTCGTCAGTTCCTGCGAGGAAACAGAACCAGCCCTATGTGAATTACCTTTCATTTTCATCGCACTTGTACAAACATGGGTCTGTTGCTCCTTGATTGGGACATACGAATACTTGTACTCCACCTATATTTTCGAAACTTCCTTCTGCCGCACAATAATCTTTCGCATGCCCCGATTCAATGCTAAAAAGACTTACCAACCCTAGGAGCGTAAACAAAACTTGGAAAATTTTCTTGTTCATGACGTCTTAATTTAAAAGATAAAAAAATTAATTTATTTACATACAGCAAATAATTTATATTATTGAAGTGATTTAAACTTTTTTGCATTGGCCTACAGCTGCCCCCTTGCGGAACCTGGACTTCGGCTTTTTTCTCCTCCGTACCTTCCAGGTACGCAGTCGAAAAAACGCCTCGCCGGAACCCACAAGGGATCACCTTCGGCGGAATGAAAAAAG
>Ga0102943_1000231_pt1 | contig 39506 bp, 31 predicted proteins | sample SalPonC_black_MG_FD_78174 | JGI IMG/M metagenome (GOLD analysis project Ga0102943, IMG submission 78174) | Salt pond soil microbial communities from South San Francisco under conditions of wetland restoration - Salt Pond MetaG... | ecosystem: Environmental > Aquatic > Marine > Intertidal zone >...
GAAGCGGAAGAAATTAATGAGTTGGCGGCAGATTGGGAGATCGATTATACGAAATATGTAGGCGGAATATATTCCTCCGAATGGTTCTGGGCCAAGATTTTGCACACGCTTCGAACAGATGAAAAAATCAGAGAACATGCATACAGTTGGGTGGAACACTGCGACTGGATTCCGTTTGAGCTAACCGGCAGAGATAATATCACGAACATGAAACGAAGCCGGTGCGCTGCGGGCCATAAAGCGATGTGGCATGAAGAGTTTGACGGTCTGCCAGGCCAGGATTTTTTAAGTGAATTGGATCTGCTGTTGGATGGTATTCGTGATCACATGTTTCAGCAAACCTATACGTCCGATCAGCCGGCCGGAACGCTTTCAAAAGAGTGGGCAAAGAAACTTCGACTTAGTGAACAAGTTGTGGTGGGCGTGGGCGCATTCGACGCCCACATGGGTGCCGTAGGTGGAGAGATAGAGCCCTATTACCTGAGTAAGGTAATGGGTACCTCCACTTGCGACATGCTCATCGCTCCGCACGAAGAGATTGAAGGAAAGTTAATTAAAGGTATTTGCGGACAGGTGGATGGGTCTGTTGTTCCCGGTATGATGGGACTTGAGGCGGGTCAATCCGCTTTTGGTGATGTATATGCCTGGTTTAAAGAGATTATTCTCTGGCCCATTCGAAATAGTAATGCCATTGATGAAACAATTCGAGAGAAATTAATTGGTGAAATCAATGATTCGTTGATTCAAAAGTTGGAAAAAGCCGCTTCAGAAACTCATTCGATTGATAAGGACAAATACCTAACAGCTCTCGACTGGTTGAATGGCCGCCGAACGCCGGATGCCAATCAAAATTTAACATCAGTCATTGAAGGAATGAATCTAGGTACCACCGCTCCGGATATCTACCGGGCGTTGGTTGAATCGACCTGCTTTGGCGCCAAAGCGATTGTGGATCGATTTATTGAGGAGGGAATTCCGATCAAAGGAATTATCGGGATGGGAGGTGTCGCTAAGAAATCATCGTATGTGATGCAGATGATGAGCGATGTTCTGAATATGCCGATTCGGATTGTGAAATCAGATCAGGCTGTTGCGTTAGGAGCTGCGATGTTTGCTGCCACAGCTGCCGGGGTTTTTCCAAAAGTTGAGGATGCGGTAGAATCAATGGGAGCAGGATTTGAAAAAACCTATGAGCCGAATCCCGAAATGGTGAATCACTATCGCAAAAAGTATGAGAGTTATCGATCTCTCGCGAATACGGTGGAAAAAAGAATTTCATAATTATGCCAGGCCTGTCAGGTTTGGATGTTCATTCTCATGAATAGCGATCCATGGGTAAAGAAACTTGACAGGTCTCCAACAACACTTAAAAATCACACAAGAATAGATAAATGGGCAGATACGATTCCATCAAACAGGCCGCCTACGATGCCAATATGCAGATTGATGAATTGGGATTGGTGCTGTTTACGTTTGGGAATGTCAGTGCGGCCAATCGGGATGAAGACGTATTTGCCATCAAACCAAGTGGCGTTCCTTATGCGGATTTAACCCCGGATAGAATGGTAATCGTTGATTTTGATGCCAATGTGGTTGAGGGTGATCTTCGTCCCTCATCAGACACCAAAACCCACGCAGTTCTCTACAAACACTGGCCTGAAATTGGTGGTATTGCCCACACGCATTCTACGTATGCTACGTCCTGGGCTCAATCCCTAAAGGATATCCCGATTCTTGGAACCACCCATGCCGATCACTTGACAGAGGATGTTCCATGCGCCCCGCCAATGGCCGACGAGATGATCGAAGGAAACTATGAACACCAAACAGGATTCCAGATTCTAAACCTGTTTGAGGAGAGAAACCTATCATACAAAGAAGTGGAGATGATCTTGGTGGGAAATCACGCGCCGTTCACGTGGGGTGATTCAGCCGAAAAAGCCGTGTATAACAGTGCTGTTTTGGAGCAGTTGGCGGAAATGGCGTACCTCAGTTTGCAGATCGATCCGGATGTTGCGCGCATGAAAGATTCGCTGATCAAAAAACATTATGACCGGAAGCACGGCGATGACGCCTACTACGGTCAGCAATAATTATAAACCTTTTATAAGAACCCGATTATGACAACCATCCAAAAGAGAAAGCCCAAAATAGGATTGCTGGGCATTATGCAGGAGCTGTACGACAAATCACTTCCGGGGATTACCGAGCGGCAGGAAAATTATGCTCGTGAAGTTTGTGAACAATTGGCCGATGTGGCTGATTTTGATTTCCCCAGAGCCGCCCGAAACAGGGATGATATTGAGGAGATCATGGGTGATTTCAATCATAAAGGGTTGGATGGTGTGATGATTGTGATGCTGACCTACGGTCCGGCCATGAGAACGGTTCGTGCGCTTCAGAAGAATAATCTGCCGATTCTGCTGGCGAACATTCAGCCCGAACCGGAAGTAACCACCGATTGGGATATGGCCGACCTGACCTACAACCAGGGAATACACGGAGCGCAGGATATGGCGAATGCGATCATGCGAACCAGCGGTGATCATTTTGAAGTAATTTCGGCTGACTGGAAAAGTGACGAGTTCAAGAATTATGTAGGTGACTGGGCCAAAGCGGCACAAACGGCAGCAGCTTTGAAACGAATGCGAATTGCATCGATCGGTAAAATGCATGGCATGGGCGATACACTTACCGATGAAGCTGCTTTTACGAGAATCATTGGGCCGGAAGTAAACCGGGAGTATATGGGGGAAATTTATCGGTCGATGGAAACTGTGACCGACGAAGAGATTGATGAACGTATCATGATTGAACGCAACCGGTTTGATGTGGATGATGATATGCCGGAGAAAAACCTGCGATATGCCGTTAAGATGTATCTGGGCTTCAAAAAGTTTTTAGAAGAGAATAATTACCAGGGGTTCTCAGCTCACTTCGACACATTTAAAGGTGACGGCCGGTTTGAACAGATCAATATGCTGGCCGCCTCCAACCTGATGGCCGAGGGTTATGGATATGCCGCTGAAGGCGATACCAACACGGCGAGCATGGTGGCTGCAGGGCACGTGCTTGAAGACGATGCTCATTTCACAGAAATGTACGCGATGGATTTCAAACGAGAATCGATGTTGATGAGCCACATGGGCGAGGGAAACTGGAAAATTGCCCGTAAAGACAAACCGATTCGGCTGGCAAATCGTGTGTTGGGAATTGGTGACCTGGAGAATCCGCCCACAACGGTTTTTATGGCTGAACCGGGTCCGGCTACAATGGTTTCACTGGTCCATTTAGTGGGAGAAGAGTTCCGGCTTGTAGTGTCTTACGGACAAATCCTCGATACCGAAGAGTATCCCACGATTGAAATGCCGTACTTCCATTTCAAACCTGCCAGCGGACTACGGGAATGTAATGACGGTTGGTTGAAATCGGGAGGAACCCATCACCAGGTGTTGCATCTGGGGGATCAGAGGCAGAAATGGAAAATGTTGTGCAACATTTTAGGAATTGAGTATAGAGAAGTTTAAAAACCTTCAAGCGTCCGAAGGTCCTTGAAGCGTTTATTATAATTATCAATGGTTTGATGATTGAAGGATGCCGATAAAGTCGTCAATGTTTCAAGGTCAATAAAATTCACTAATCACGTAAATATCTAAATCTACTCGCAATGGGTATACTCGCCACACTGGACTGGGTCATTATTTTTGGTTATTTCTTGCTGATTTTGGGAATCGCTTGGTGGGTCATCAAACAAAAGACTGATACAGCATCCGATTTTTTCCTTGCCGGCCGTCATTTGGGATGGTTTGTTGTAGGTACGTCCATTTTTGCATCTAACATAGGTTCTGAACACCTTGTTGGACTGTCAGGCTCGGGAGCCACTGATGGCATGGCATTAGCTCATTATGAACTCCACGCCTGGTGTCTACTTATTTTGGCCTGGGTGATGATTCCGTTTTATGTGCGCTCAAAAGTATTCACCATGCCTGAGTTTCTTGAGAGACGGTTTTCTCCCCTCGCGCGAACTCTTCTATCTACTGTCTCACTTATTGCGTACGTGCTTACAAAGATAGCTGTGGGCATATTTGCCGGTGGCATTGTGCTTAGCGTATTGCTTCCGGAGCTGCAGTTTATGGGGATGAATAGTTTTTGGATTGGGTCCATCATTGTCATTGTTCTGACGGGAATTTATACAGCGCTTGGCGGACTTCGGGCAGTTGCCTACACAGAAGCTATTCAGGCTATTGTTTTGATTATTGGTTCGCTCTCTGTTTTATATTATGGAATCCAAGCCATCGGGGGTTGGGGACCATTGGTAGATACAGTGGGTTCGGAAATGTTTAATCTTTGGAAACCGATTGTGCCGGATGGAGTCAACTCCACATGGGCCCCAATAATCACCGAAAATCAGATGGCGTGGTATTTTAATGATCAATACCCCTGGGTTGGAATGCTGTTTGCCGCTCCAATTGTAGGGCTTTGGTACTGGACGACGGATCAATATATCGTGCAACGAGCACTGGGAGCACCGAATGAGAAACAAGCACGCCAGGGTAGTATTTTTGCCGCTTTCCTGAAACTGTTGCCTGTGTTTCTGTTTATCATTCCGGGAATAATCGCTTTTGCATTGGCTAAATCAGGAACCATTGCCGATATGCAGCAACATATGATTGCAGCAAATGGTGAGGTGATTCGTGAAAACGCGCAAGCAGCTTTTCCGATGATGGTTGCCTACATCCTACCTGTTGGGATTCGGGGGTTGGTTGTTGCCGGTTTGCTCGCCGCGTTGATGAGTTCTCTCGCCGGGGTTTTTCATGCTTCATCTACCCTGTTCACGATGGATCTTTATAACAAGATCAAACCCCAAACCTCAGATCAGGAGTTGGTATGGGTTGGCCGTGTTGCTGTTGGAGTTATGATTGTTGTAGGCCTGCTATGGATACCGGTGATCCAGGGTAGCCGTGGCCTCTATGATTATCTGCAGGGAATTCAATCATACCTGGCTCCGCCCATTTTTGTGGTTTTCTTCATGGGGATTTTTAACAGTCGATTGAATAAAGAAGGGTGTTTATCAGCGCTGATTGTCGGAATTGTACTTGGCCTCTTTCGTTTGGCGGTGGACACACCTGCATTCCTGATGGATGATTTTGCCTATACCGAAGGATCATTTCTGTGGATCGTAAACAACATCTTTTTCCAATATTACAGTTTGGGAATGTTTGTGATCTGTATCGCTGTAATGGTTGGAGTCAGTTATGCTACCACAGCACCCGACAAAGAGAAGATTTCCGGCCTGACTTATCAGACACTTACAGAAGAAGACAAGCGAGAATCACGGGCAAGTTGGGGGGCAAAAGAAGTAGTATGGTCAGCTATTCTGATGGTAATCATTTTTGTGATCTACATCTATTTCCAAGGGTAATCATAAATCAGCTATCAAAACGACAACTCCATAGGCAATAAAAAAACATAAAATCAGGTAACTAAGATTGGATATTATCCGGGTAGGTCTGCTTTTGTCTGCCCAACTGATATTACTCATTTCAATCAAAATCAGCCCCATTCCCAAAAAGAAAAACCAAGTTGTAAACAGGAATCGAGTAGTTCCTCTAACTGCAATTGTTGCCATATCGTGAATCAAGCCGCTGAATAGAAATGTCACTAGAATAGCTAGAGGTGCCGGCAGAAACTTTTTCAAAGGGCAGTGAATGTATTTTCCTAAAAAGTAGTCAAATATTGGATTTCAGTATTGCCAGAAATTTTTAGGGATTTTGCGCCCAGGGATCGTCTCAACATTTTTCGCAACGATCCAGAAGCGCCCATGGGAACCACTGTTCGGCGAATGATATACTCACCAAGGCTTAAAGTTTTTTGGGGGGATTTCAATAATTCTCAATTTGTGAAAAAATTAAGAAATAAATAAACCAACTGGCTTTAGATACTATTCATACCTTCGAAGGAGTATATTTTATTGCTTTAAAGAGTACAATCAAAAAATAGGCTGTATAAGTGCTCATATTAAAAATTCCGATTTGAATTAATTGTGGTGTAAGATATTGGCCGATTGAGGTTTGATCCATTTCTGTCGTCACGTAATACATCGACCCTAATGTGCTATCAGCTGGAAAACACCCAATGTAAAACAAAGCCACATATGAGTTCTTAAATTTTTTATCATCTCTATCTTTAATTAATCAGTATCTATTTTAAAAATTACGTTACTATTTGGTTCAGAATTACTGTTTAAAGGTTGCCGGGTAATTTTCTTCCCCAAATCATTAATTGGTATTCCGCTCAAATCCCCTTAGTTTATAAACTCAATTTAATTCACACCTACGAGAGGGTGTACAGTAATCTTCTCTGGAAACGATTTGGTAACGCAATTCTTTTTAGTATGGATGAATACAACGCCTGACCGTACGTGTTCATAACAATACACTACTATACTATTTATGTCACAACAAGGAAAAGTAAAATTTTTTGATCCAAAAAAAGGATTTGGATTCATCAAGCCGGAAGACGGCGGAAAAGATATTTTTGTTCATAGAAACAATGTTGATGGTTTAGGCCCTAACCAAGCTCTTGAAGACGACGAAAGCGTTGAATTTGAGGTTGAAGAAACACCTAAAGGTCCAAGCGCAGTAAATGTTGTAAGTTTGGACTACGTATAAACTCTCTAAGAGAATACGAAAAGAAAACACAAAGCCGTATCTGTGAAGATGCGGCTTTTTTTGTAGTATATGTATTAAGAGAGAGTTGTTTTTAGCTATTCAAAATTATTTATAGGTATTCTCCATAAACCCTCGTATTATTATTGTTCAATTTAATTCACACCTGCAAGAGGGTGATAGTAATCTTTTCTGAAACGATTTGGTAATGCAACTCTTTTTAGCCCGGATGAACACCTGATCGTATGTGTACAAAACAATACATTATTATTATGCCACAACAAGGAAAAGTAAAATTCTTTGACAAAACAAAAGGCTTCGGTTTTATCCAGCCTGATGAAGGAGGAAAAGATATTTTTGTTCACAGAAACAATATCCCGGATCTAGGCCCAAACCAGGGTCTTGAAGATGACGAAAGAGTAGAATTTGATGTTGAGGAGACACCAAAAGGACTTAGCGCAGTAGATGTTAAGAGCCTGGATTACGAATAAACATTCGGATTCAAAATCTATTTGATCATAAAGCCGCGTCTGAAGAGATGCGGCTTTTTTTGTTTCTGTATTGAATAAATAGATTTCAAAAACGTTTTATTAGTCTATATTTACCCTCGCGCAATTTCTTAATCTAATCAAGGGTCTCTATTTTTAAGGATGAAAAAACAGTACGTAGTTATTCTCATCTTTTTGTTCCTTGCCTCGTGTTCGCAGTCCCTGTTGTATATCAACCCTGACGAGAAAAAAACACAGGAACAGATACCGCCACCACAGGAGGATTTAATATATCAAACATTCTTAATTGGCGATGCGGGAGAGGCCACATTACAGGTACAGGAACCGGTGCTTAAGTTATTTGAGTCGTTTCTTAAGAATGCCGGTGAGCGCAGCGCGGCTATTTTTTTAGGGGATAACATTTACAGTGCAGGACTTCCCGATTCTACCCATCCGGATCGCAAATTGTATGAAGGGAGGATCATCGAATTGATGAAAACTGTAGAGAATTTTGAGGGTCGCGTTGTGATTTTGGCGGGAAATCACGATTGGGATAATGGTGGGCCTGAAGGGCTGGAGAGAGTGCTGAGACAGGAGGAATTTGTTGAGAAAAACTTGGATCGCGGAAATGTATTTCTGCCTGATCATGGATTTCCCGGACCGGTGTCCATCAAACTTTTGGATGACGATGAGGATCCGAGGCTACGAGAAGATATCCGGTTGATTGTTCTTAATACGCAATGGTGGTTCCACAGGTATGAAAAACCTTTTGGCGATACGGGGGAGTATGAACTTTTCGATGCGGGGGATGTACTTTCAGAACTGGATGATATTCTAAAAAAACAGCGAAATGATTACCTGATGATCGCCGCCCATCATCCGCTTATCACTCACGATAATCACGGAGGATATTTGCCTCCTTCTGCTCATCTAAAGCCACCTGTTTTTGGGAGTCTGTATGTACTGTATCGAAGAGTGTTTGGCCTTAGGCAGGATGTGATTCATCATCATTACAAAAAGATGGCCGATGCAATGCAAGAGTTGTTCAACGCAACCGAACTCGAAGATATGATCTATGTTGCCGGCCATTCACATGGTTTGCAGTATCATCGGCAGGAAGGAAAACGAGTAAATCATCACTATATCGTGAGTGGGGCAGGCAGTAAGAGAAGCTATATTTCTCATGGCAGGGGTGCAGAATTTACATACGGAAGCAGAGGTTTTATCTCCGTTCAATATTATGCCGACGGTTCCGTATGGATGGAAGCGTGGGCGCCAAAGGGTGATGGCTCAACCGGAACCCTCCTTTATAAAACTCAATTAAAGCCGCCAATTGAAGTTGCTTTTTCTGATGAAGTCATTGTGGAGTCTGTCCCCGACATCGATTATTCAGACAGCACTCGAACCGTTGCAGCAAATCCCCGGTATGATGGTAAAAGTCGACTGTTTGAATGGTTGATTGGAAAGCACAATCGAAAGTATTGGTCCGTTGAAAATGAATTTCCACTTTTTGACGTAACTGAGTTGGAAGGGGGTCTAACCCCCGTTCGGATTGGTGGAAAGGGCCAGTCAACTACGTTACACCTTGAGCGGGAAGACGGCCGGGATTATGTGCTCCGTTCTATTGATAAGCGCGCCGGAAGGATTTGGGATGATAATCTTCGGAAAACCTTTGCACTGGATGTTGCCCAGGATCAGTTTTCAATCATTAATCCATATGCCGCATTGGTAATTCCCGATCTCGCAGATGCTGCAGGAGTGTATCATACCAACCCAAAAATTTACTTTGTCCCCGACGATCCTCAGCTTGGAGCTTATACCAACGAGATCAGCGGGGAGCTGGCGCTGTTTGAAGAGCGGCCCAACGGTGACATGAGTGATGTAGAAAGCGTGGGAAATTCAGATGAAATTTTTAGTAGCACGGAGCTATTTCGTGAGCTGGACGGGGATATCGATCATCGGGTGGATCAAAAAGAGTTTGCTCGGGCGCGGCTGCTGGATATGTTTCTGGCTGATTGGGACCGCCACAGCGATCAATGGAGGTGGGCTTCATTTGAACCCGAGGATGAAAAAGGCAAAATCTATAAACCGATTCCACGCGATCGCGATGTAGCTATGATGAGAATGACCGGCCTGCTTCCAAGTGCTGCCAGAGTTTTAGGGCCATTTTTCCAGTACCAGAACTTTTCAGAGAGTTATGGAAATCTCAAAGGGCTAAATTTCAATTCTTTAGCTTTAACCCGTCTGTTTACAAACCAGGTTACAAGAACAGAGTGGCTGGAGATTGCTTCGGATATTGAAAAATCGCTGACGGATGCCGTGATTGTAGAAGCTGTTCAGAATTACCCCGATCCTGTATTTGAAAAATATGGTGATGAGACGATCCGAATCCTTAAAGCTCGCCGGGATCAACTACCGGATGTTTCAGAAAGATATTACGAATTGATTTCGGGAGTTGTCTCGATTCCGGGAAGTAACAAGCGAGAGCTGTTCCGGGTGGACGTTTTGACTGAAGATGAAATTCTGGTGAAGGTTTACAAGCTATCGGGTGAGGGTGAGCGAAGGGAGGAATATTTTGAACGAATATTTGCTGCCGGTGAGACTGACGAATTACGTCTTTACGGAATGGGCGGCCGCGACCAGTTCAGGATTACAGGTGCATCATCAAATCCTATAAAAATAAGGATTTCCGGTGGTTCGGGTGAAGATGAGTATTTAGATGAAACTCCCAAAAAGGGAATTCGCCGGACGGTGTTTATATATGATACGGAAACCGGAAATCATATTAATCGCGGGCCGAATTCAAAAGTAAAACTGGCGAATCAGGCTGAGAATGTGAGTTATAATTATAAGTCTGATTTCCGATGGAATACCACGCTTGCAGGACTCTATTTCGATTACAACTCTAAAGACGGGCTATTTTTGGGAGGGGGGCCAGAAATTATTCGCCACGGGTTTCGAAAACACCCGTCTTCCCTTCATTTTCTACGTGCCAATGTGTCTCCCTCAACCGGCGCAGCAAATATTCGCTATGATGGAGCATGGTACATCCAGAGCAGTGCAACGTCGAACCGCAGAGTGGAGTTCGATGCCCAATTTCTCTTCCCCAAAAGCTATAAAAACTTTTTTGGATTGGGGAATGAAACCACTCTCGAAGACCGGTCGCTGAACTACTATCGCGCCCGCCTTTATCAATATTCTGTGGAGCCGCGTTTTGTTCTCAATAAAAACATCATGGAATTTTACACGGGTATTCATATTCGGGCAACAAATGTGGAACAGGATCCGGACAACATACTCTCCGACCCAAACCTTGAGATTCCGGCGGGGGAATTCAAAGAACAGTTGTTCAGTGGCATTACGGCCGGCCTGAAATTTTCAGACCTGGACGACGGTCAAAATCCCCGAGAAGGGTTTCGTCTTTTAACTGAGGGGGATGTTAACCTGGGAATAGTGAATACAGATCAGAGTTTTACCCGTCTGAAATCGGAATTGGAGTTGTACTTTTCTCTTCAAACAGATCGCCAGGTTACTATTGCAAACCGATCCGGTGGGAATCATACTTTTGGGGATTTCCCATTTTATGAAGCAAATACTATAGGTGGAACAACAAATTTGAGAGGTTTCAACGGGCGGCGGTTTTCAGGACGATCCGCATTTTTCAACAATACCGAACTGCGACTCGAATTGTTTGATTTCTACAACTATTTTTTGGGCGGAAGAGTAGGCCTAAACGGCTTTTTTGATACAGGTCGAGTTTGGGTTGATAGAGAGTCGTCATCAGTCTGGCACTATGGATATGGAGGAGGGATATGGTTTAATATGTTTGATTCCTTCCTGATCACTTCGGCGATTGGCTTTTCAGAGGATGGATCGCTATATACCATTAAGACCGGATTCTTGTTCTGATACAATTTAAAGGGTAAACTCTATTTTGAGTTGCAACTACAGGAATTGAATATCGTTTGATAAATCTTCATATATTCAATTTTAAAAAATAATTATCTGGTAGCGTTTAGGCAGGGCATATCTTTTCGGCTTCTCGTTAAGCGCTATTGTAAAAACCTGGGATGAATCAACAAAATAATATACGATTGCTTGCCGCCGTGATGTTTGCCGATATCGTCGGCTACTCAAAAATGATGCATGAGGATGAGCAAAATGCCAAATTATTGAGGGACCGGCAGCGAGCTGTAATTAAAGATCTCCTGCTGAAATATCACGGTGAGGTAATGCAGTACTATGGAGATGGCACTCTGATGATGTTTGGTAGTGCGTTGGATGCCGTGAATTGCGCCCGGGATATCCAAAGAGAGTTGAATAATCAGCCGTTAGTTCCCCTGCGAATTGGTATCCACATGGGGGATGTTATGTATGATGATGAAGGAATCTATGGCGATGCGGTAAATATTGCTGCACGGGTTCAGGGACTGGGACTTCCCGGCTCCGTTATGCTCTCCGAGAAAGTTGTGGATGAGATCAAAAATCAACCCGGCTTCAGGTTTGAATCATTTGGGAAACATGAACTTAAGAATATTTATATGCCGATAGGTATTCATGCCGTGGCTGATGAGGGTTTTAATGTTCCTACTCAATCCTATGTACAGAAGCTTACGGGTACAAATCAGAATAGTATTGCGGTTCTCCCTTTTACCAACTACAGCCGGGAAAAAGACACCGAATATTTTAGTGATGGCATTACGGAAGAGATTATTAATGCGCTTACAACCATTAAAGATTTGAAAGTGGCATCCAGAACATCTGTGTTTGCATATAAGAAAGAGATTAAAGATGTGCGGGAGATCGGTAAAGAGCTGAATGTAAGTACAGTTTTGGAGGGCAGTGTACGCAAGGTAGGGAATAAAATTCGGGTTACAGCCCAGTTGATCAATGCCGATGATGGCTTTCACATCTGGTCCAATAATTTTGATGGAGATATGCAGGATATTTTTGCTTTCCAGGACGAAATTGCCCGGAAAATTGTGGATAAACTTGAGGATAGTCTCTCCGATCAGGATCAGAAAAAAATCTACGAATCTTCAACGAATAGTGTAGAAGCCTATAACTACTATTTGCAGGGTTTGTATTACTGGAATAAGAGAACGCCCGAAGCTGTGTTTAAGGCGATTGACTATTTTGACCGGGCTATTGGGGAGTGTGATACGTATGTAAACGCAATGGCCTCGCTGGCAAATTGTTATACCTTCCTTGGAACCATCGGCCATATGCAGAGTGAACGAGCTTTTATGATTGCTGAAAAATATGCTCTCATGGCGATAGAACTAAATAATACCCGGGCTGATTCTTACATAGCACTGGGATATGTAAACCTTTTATTTAAGTGGGATTTCAACTCAGCTGAAGCCAATTTCCGTAAAGCCATTACTATGGAGCCGGATAATAGTGAAGCTCGCCAGGCACTGTCTTTGTACTATCGCATTATTGGTGATTATGATAAAATGCTGGATCAAGCCGATGCGGCCGTTAAGATCGATCCTCTTTCACTCCCGGCATTGTTGGAGTCAGGGCGTGCCCATTGGGTTATGGGCAAATATGAAAAAGCCTTGAATGCATTTAACGAAGCTTTGGAATTGGACAAAATGTTCAGGGCAGCATACGAAGGAAAGGCCGCGGTATATGCAAGCCAAAAGAAATATGATAAAGCTTTACGTATGATTAAAAAGTACGCAAAACTGATCGACTCAAAATACAGGGGAGCTTCTCAGCTCGCTTATATTTACGCTGAAATGGGAGACAAGGTATTGGCTGAGGAAAATATCAACCGGTTGAGACAAAGAGAAAAGGAGGAGCCAAATCACAATCTGTCGCTTGATTTTGCGATGGTTTATGCGGCTTTGGGAAATAAAGATCTGGCTTTTGAATATCTGCAAAAAGCTGTGGATGCAAAATTAGGAGGGGTATTGTTGATTCATTCACTACCCTTCATCAAAGACCTGAAGGATGATCCACACTATAAAGAAATTGAAGGACAGTTAGGACTGGCAAATGAAAAAATTGGAATTAATAAGTAGACTTCTTTAAAGAAAATTCTCAAAAAATCTGCTGAGGGAGATAACTCAAAATGGTTGATATCCACCAAAGGCAAAAATTTTAAAATGATTTAAACATAAATATCGGCTGATCATTATGTCAGACAAACCAGAAAAAAAAGATCCAAAAGATTCTTCAAATGAATCGGGTCAGCAGGAACAGAACGATGACAAGAAAAACCTGGGTTCACTTAAAAGGGGAGTTTCGGATATGTTCCGAACTTCGTACCGAACTCATGTGGAGCTTAGTGCCATTGCAGACAACAAGTCTAATATTATGATTAGTATCAATGGTATTATTATCTCAATTATCATCGCTTCAATATCATCGAAAATTGATACCAATCCCTGGTTATTGATTCCGACCTCTCTAATGTTGATTACCTGCATGACTGCTTTGATCTATTCCATTCGAGCAGCTCGACCTCGAGTAAGTAAGGAACCTGTAACTCTCGAAGATGTTCGGGCCAACAAATCAAACATTCTCTATTTTGGAAATTTCTATAAGCTCAGCCGCGAGGATTATGTGATTGGTATTGAAGAGCTGATGGCAGATAGTAAGCGACTTTATAATACAATGGCAAGGGATTTACACGGACTTGGGACCGTACTTGAAACCAAATTTCGACTCCTTCGAATTGCCTATAATGTATTTATGTGGGGACTTGCTATTTCCGTTGCCAGCTATCTGGTCGTTTACTTTCTCGTTTCAGGTGGAAGCGGGTTCTAATTTTTTTCATGGCAAATGAACAACAAAGAGATCATTAAAAAAGCGGAAAGGCATGTCCGTGAACTCTACGAGGCTCACCTGGATGATATTTTTGTTTACCATGACTTGGAGCATGTTGAAAAAGTTGTAGAAGCTGCCGACCAGATTTCCAATCACTATAAACTAAATAAGCTGGAAACCCAGGCAGTACATATAGCCGCATGGTTTCATGATGTGGGATACCTGTTGTATCATAGTAATGGGCATGAAGAAAAAAGTGCAGAACTGGCTGTTGAATTTTTGAAACAGGAGAGTGCAAACCAAGAACTGATAAAAAACGTGAAAGAGGCAATCCTGGCAACGAAAATATTCAGCACACCAACTACATTAACAGCTAAAATTGTAGCTGATGCAGACCTGTTCAACCTGGGAACTTCAGATTTCAGAAAAACAAATAAGAAGATGTGGGTTGAAATGAAGCGTTACTACGGGAAAAAAATACCTGCTCATGTATGGTACAAAAGCGCGCTGGAATTATTGGAAAAACACCAATATCACACAGAATACTGCCGAAACCTTCTTCAGGAAGGAAAACAAGAGAATATTGATTTAATGAAAAAGTGGTTAGAAGAGAATGGGAGCTGATTTAAGAATGGCGAACGATTGATCCGGGAATTTCAAATTGGCAGTTCAAAAAATGGTATTCAATTCTCACTGCTCGCCCAGAATTCTGACTATGCGATTATATACAATATTAGATACCATTAACGTGTTTTCACCTGTGGTATTTACAAACTGAACAATTACGGTATCCGTATGTTTATGATAACGTGCGATACTATAGTATCCCAAAAGCCAACCGGTATGATCATACTCATAAATAGATGAATAGATACCTTGTTCATCATTGTTTAATAATGAACCATCATGCAAACAAAGCCCGAAGGAATATTCCTGCATCCCGGGCTGTAGCAACCATCGATCCACCGGGAGTTACCCAATCAAGTTCTTTTGTATCGCCTTCGTAAGGATGATGATAGCCGCTGATCACATCAGCGGAATTCACATGGCCGAGCAAACTGTACGTATGGGTGAGCCCAAGTGGATCTAATAATTGTTCTTTTATGTATTGATGATGGCTATATCCCAATTCATTATCAAGAATACGGCCAATGAGCAGGTAATTTGTATTGGAGTATTGATAGCGATGACGTCAATTCTCAACTCTCTTGCGATTCTTTAGTGACAATTTTTCTCAAATCCTGAATGTTTTTAGGCAGCTCATCTTTGATAATCTTCCAGATGTTTTCAAAGTCAATACCAAAATATTCGTGGACTACGAAATTTCGTAAGCCGTACATTTCTTTCCATGGAATGGCAGGATACTTTTTTCAAATTTTTTCTGGAACGTTTTTGGAAGCTTCTCCGATAATTTCCAGATTTCGAATAACTGCATCTGTGATGAGATTGCTCTCTTGAAATTCATCAAACGTTAATCCATCTGTATACTCCATGATTCGTTCCATAGAATCCAGCATGTCCTCTAAGTAAAACAAATAATCCCGGTCCTTTTTACTCATACAAACTTTGTCTCACTCAAGATAGATTCTTTGAGTTGCTTTTTTAAAGCATTCCGGGTTACCAAATCAACAGATCGATTCAGGTGAGATTCAAGGAAATCTTTAAGCTCGAAAAAAGCCCATCCCAGTGGTTCCTGAAGGTCAACCAGAATGTCTACATCACTTGCATCAGATTGTTCTCCTTTAGCGTAGGAACCAAACACACCAATCTTACTCACTTTGAATTTTTCGATGAGTACAGGTTTTAATTCCAGTAATTGCTTTTCTATGTCGGATGAAGTTTTCATACTTGTGTAAACTGAAAAAGCTTAAGTAAATGAAGTTTACTCAAAAGATGCGGCTCTTACAACCTCTCAAATAATCACTCCCCCGCCGCACGAATTATTCTCCTTGACCAGATGCTTACATCATCCAAAATCACGTAGATCGAGGGAAGAACGATAAGCGTTACGACCGTTGAGAACGTCAGTCCGCCAACAATAGCTCGGGCCATGGGGAAGTAGGGAGGTCCTTCGCCGCCGATTTGGGTGGTTCCGAAACAGAGAGGAATCAAACCGAGAACAGTTGTGGCTGCAGTCATCAATATCGGCCGCATTCGGTCTTTCCCGCCTTGAATAACAGCATCGCGCCTGGAGAGTCCTTCACTTCGCAGGTGGTTGATGTGGTCAATCAATACAATTCCGTTGTTCACCACAATCCCCATCAGGATTAGGATTCCGATGAAAGCCATCAAATCGAAATTGGTGCCTGTGATAAAGAAGAACCAGAAGATTCCCACTACGCCGAAGAAGATACATGAGATAACACTGGTTGGGTATAAAAGCGATTCAAACAACGAGGCCATAATCAGGTAGATCAAAAAGAAAGCGATGCCAATGTTAAACAGCATCACGTTCATCGCTTCAATATCGTTTCCAAAGCTGCGGCCATAACTCCAGGAATAACCAGAGGGATATACAATCTGGTTCATTACTTTCGAGATCTCTGTCCGTGCTTCTTCGGAGGTGATATCATCCAGGTTCACGCCAATTCCAAGGGACGTTTTACGGTTCTCACGGAAAATTCGTCCGGCACCCGGGCTCTGCTCAAAATCAGCAAGGGTAGCGAGTTTTACAGTCTGGTTATTTCCGACAGATATCGGCAGATCTCTGAGATCATCGAGCGTTTGTCGGTTTACATCCTGGAATGCAAGCACCACGTCGATTTCACTTTCGGTTCCCCGAATTCGTTGTATCGTTTGCCCGCGCATTGCCCCGGAAACCATATTGGCTACGGCACTGGAGGTCAGGCCAAAATTACGCGCTCTGTTATGATCCACTGTCAGGCGCACTTCATCACTTCCGGTTTCTGCTTCCGATCGAACATCGGCAAACCCTTCAATCTGGCCCAATCTCCACTCTACCTGTTCGGCGAGATCTTCCAAAACATCCATCGACTCACCTTGCACAAAAACCCGAACCTGCTCGGAGCTGTTGCGGCTGATATATTCAAATGCAGGCTGACCAGTCGCAATTTTAGGGAGGTCTTTTTCAATCTCCTCTTTGATTTGAGTGACGGACTTTCCAGCTTCATCATCCGGCACAAGATTGATCGTGGAGTTGGCATTTTCGGGCTGGTAATAGGTGTATACCGATTCAATCTCAAACTTCTCCTGGTTATCATAAAGATACTTCTCGATCCGATCCACTGACTCTTTCACAGTCTCAAGCGTGTACGATGCATTCAGGTTATACTGAAGATTCAGTTGCCGCTCTTCAACCCGGGGGAACATATCTACACTCATAAACGAAAGCGGAATGGCACCACTGAAAAAGAGCAGAGTAATCAAAAAGACAGAGAGTTTCCGCCGATCCAGAAGCCAGCCAAGGAATGCTGAATATCGAACCGCAAGTTTATCAATAAAGGTTTTCTTCCTTGATTCTTCCGGTGGTTTGATTTTTGAAGCAAGCAGGGGAATCACCGTCAGGGAGATCAAAAGGGATGCAAGAAGCGAAATGATAATTGCCATCCCGATATAGTACATATGCTGCGAGATAAAACTTTCATTCACCACATTTGGCAGAAATACGATAATTGAAGTAAGCGTACCGGCGGTGACCGCAATGGCTACCTGTTTCGCCCCGAGTACGGATGCATTTTTTGGATCACTTAATTTGCGCTGGTATCGATGGATATTTTCTGTTACCACAACGGCGTTATCCACAAGCATACCTATTGCCAGCATCAATCCCATCATCGACAAAATATTCAGGGTGATATCAAGGAAGAAGAAAAAGCCGAGGGTTACAATCAGGGAAAAGGGTACGGCAGTAGCCACAATTAATGTGGTACTGACCTGGCGTAAGAATATGTACAGAACAATAATGGAAAGCAGAGCCCCGATCATCCCGGCGTTGAAAAGCTCCCGAAGTGAACTCAGAATACCTTCGGCCTGGTTAAACATTTGATAGATCTCAATCCCGTGCATCTCCGGTAGTTCGCCGATTTCATCGATCTCAGCGAGTACGTCATCCACTACCTGAACGGTGTTGGCAGTGGATTCTTTGGTGATATCCAGTCCAACGGCGTATTTCTGATCGAGATGACGCGCATAATTTCGTTCAGGCGAGGTATATTTTACAGTTGCAATATCTTTAACACGAATGTTATTGTCGGCGATAATGAGGTTCTCGATATCCTCAACACCATGGAGATCAGCCACCGGCCGGACCATATAACGCATACCTGAATCAGTAATCTTTCCGGCTGAAATGGAGAAATTTGCTTGACGAAGCCTGTTACTGAGTTCATTCAAGTCGATATTATAGGCGGTGATCCGGTCCGGATTGATCTCTACCCGAATTTCCTTCTTTTCCACTCCATATAGAGTTACCTGCCCAACGCCCGGAATTCGCTCAATACGCTGCTTGAGGTTTCGATTCAGAAGTTCGTAGGCGTCTGAGAGATCTCGTTCACTGGAGATTCGGAGTTGAAGGGTTGCTTCATCGCCATCCTGGAATTTAAAAATCTCGTAGTACTCGAAATCATCCGGAAGCTGATTCCGAATACTTTCTATTTTCTCTTTGATCTCAATCGCCTTCAGATTGATATCTGTTCCCTGGTTGAAGATCACTACCACTCCCGCATTGTCTTCACCGGAATTGGAGTTGATCCGGTCAATGCCGCTTAACGTGGCCAATACTTCTTCGATTGGCCGGGCAATATTTTCATTGATCTCTTTTGGAGTGGAGTTAGGATATGGAAGTTGAACAAATGCACCGGGGAAGGTGATATTCGGCATAAACTCAAGCGGAACCAGCCGGGTTGCAATAAAACCCACAACAACCAAACTGACGAAAATCATCAGCGTGGAAACCGGACGTCGTATGGAGAGATCGGTTATGTGCATGGCTGAGCCTCCGAATGTTGAGGGAGGGTTTCCCCCTTTGACCTGCCTTCCGAAGCTTCAGCGTAGGAAGGAGGGGGATTAAGGGGGATGACAATTCGAGGGACCCACCCCCGGCCCCTCCCTATCAAGTCTAAAAAAACAGACTTGGTAAGGAGGGGAGGTATTGAGATATCATCGAAATGAAACTTGAATCCAACCATTTATTAAACACCCTCCGTTTCAGCTACATATCTTTTTCGATCCATGATAGAGTACATCACAGGGATCACAACAAGTGTTAAAAATGTGGATACTAAGAGTCCGCCGATGACGGTGATTCCCATTGGGGCACGGAGTTCGGCGCCATCCCCAAAGCCAATAGCGAGTGGAAGCAGGCCGAGAGTTGTAGTAAGGGTTGTCATCAAGATAGGACGCAACCGAGATTTTCCGCCCTCCATGATCGCTTCAATTTTTTCAGTCCCTTTTTGCCTCATCTGGTTGATCAAATCAATCAAGACAATAGCATTATTTACGACGATACCGACCAGCAAAATCAACCCGATAAATACAACTACACTGATGGTGGTTCCGGTGAGATAAAGAGCCAGGATCGCCCCGACAAGCGCAAGTGGAATTGTGAATAAAATGATAAACGGGTGAAGGAGCGACTCAAACTGTGAGGCCATCACCAGGTAGACCAAAAAGACTGCAAGTGAAAGTGCAAACAAGAGAGATTGAAAAGAATCCGACATCTCCTCGTTTTGACCGCCAATCTGTGCATAAACTCCTATAGGCATGGTTACTTCTGATAAGATCTGTTGAACCTCCTCGGCAGCTTCTCCAAGGTCGCCATAATTCAGGTTTGCCGAAACGATGGCTACACGCTGTTGGGATACCCGGCGAATTTCACCCGGCCCGTTTGCAATCTGTACATTGGCAATAGCACTCAACGGAATGGGGCGTTCGCTATCGGGATTGACAACCAGCCGTTTGATTTCATCAATCGATGCACGGTCTGATTCCTGCGCACGAACCAGAACATCGATCTTGCGATCTCTCCACGAGTACCGGGTGGCCACATCTCCTCGCACATTACTCACAATTCGGTCGGCTACCTCATGTACCTGTAATCCAAGTGCGGCGGCACGATCGCGATCAAACAAAATCTGAACTTCAGGGCTGCCGGTTTCCATCGTACTTTTCACGTCGGCAAAACGGTCGTTGGATGAAATGCGGCGGGTAACGGCTTCACTGGCTTTTTTCAGATTCTCCAGGTCAAATCCGCTGATCTCAATCTCCACAGGTGTTTTAAAACTAAAAAGTTCGGGACGTGCAAATTTGTATTGGAGGCCGGGTACTTGTTGGAGTGATGTTCTCATTCGGTCCATCGTCTGCTGTTCCTCATATGAAGATGCTCCGGAGGCGAGCGTTACATTCAGTTCACCCCAGTTTTCGCCGCCTTCATCGGGATTGGCATCCATTCGGTTCCCGGTTCCGGCTACGGCAAATGTGGTTCGAACACCTTCATAATTCTTGGCTGTGTTTTGAACCGATCGAAGTGCCTGGTCTGTTTTCTCAATAGGAGTTCCCGGTGGAAGTTTGAACTCAACAGAAAACTCACCTTGCGATAACTGCGGAATCAGTTCAATGCCAATTCTTGGAACCAGTGCGATCGATCCGGCAAAAATCAATATCGCTGAAACCAACACTACAGCTTTGTGATTCAGAGACCAGTTCAGAAGAGAAGTATATTTTCTTTCAGTGTATTGATATCCCTTGTCAAAGGCCTTCACGAATGGGGAGAAGATGGCTTTTGTGATTTTGGCAATCCATCCCACAACAAATTTCACAAACTTTGTGATATACGTAGGAATCGTGTAGAAAAGGAACATTCTGACCTTTCGTAAACCTCGCCCAAATTTTGTTTTGGGTTCCTTCAATTCTAACGGTTCAATGGATTTTTTCTCACCGCCGATGGATGAAAGCATCGGGATTAAAGTGATTGCTACAACAAGAGAAGCCAAAAGTGAAAATGTTACGGTGAGGGCCTGATCTCGAAAAAGTTGTCCTGCAATGCCCTGCACAAATACCAGGGGAAAAAATACGGCAATAGTGGTCAGGGTTGATGCGATCACGGCCATTCCCACTTCACCGGCGCCTTCACGGGCGGCTTCCACGATTCCCTTCCCCTGCTCGCGATGACGGGCGATATTTTCGAGAACCACGATAGAGTTATCCACCAGCATACCGATACCGAGTGCTATGCCTCCAAGCGACATGATGTTGAGTGAGATATCATTGCCGTACATCAAATTGAATGTGGCGATGACAGAAACCGGGATGGATATCGAAATAATGACGGTCGACCAGAAATTCCGAAGGAAAAAGTAGAGCACCAGGACGGCCAATATCCCGCCAATGATTCCCGCATTCTTCACTTCATTCACCGCTGATGCTATGAACACCGATTGGTCGTACACTTTCTCCAGTTTCATATTTGATGGAAGCGAAGCTCGGATTTCATCCATCCGGGCATTTACAGTTTCGGCAACGGCAACGGTATTGGCATCACCCTCCTTATAAATAGCAATCTCTACCGCTTCGGCACCATTTAAGCGAGTAATGGCTTCACGTTCTTTGTACGACTGAACCACCTCGGCCACATCTCTGAGGTAAACTACATTTCCCGAGTCACTGGCAACAACAACATCCCGAATCTGATCAACCGTTTGAAATTCATTAAGAGTTCGGACCAAATATTGTTGAGCACCCTCTTCCAACCGGCCGCCGGAGAGATTCACGTTTTCGGCTCCCAAAATTTGTGTGACAGTTTCAATGGGAATATTCAGGTACGACAAACGTTGCTGATCGATATTTACCTGGATCTCCTCTTCCAGCCCACCGCTGATTTTTACCGATGCAACTCCCAGTGATGATTCCAGGTTTTTCTTCAACTGTTCATCCGCAAGAATTCGCAGGCCTTTCAATTGCGATATAGCTTCCGGGCTGGAGAGATCCTGGTAGTTGGCAAAATCCACGGATGCATCATTTTCTGATTCATCAGGAACTTCATCCGTATAATAGAGAGCGTAACGAAGGATGGGGTCGAGTGTCGGATCAAACCGTAGGGTAACCGGTTTTTCTGAATCGAGGGGAAGCTGAATGGCGTCGAGTTTTGCCATTACATCGAGGTTGGCAATGTTCATATCCGTTCCCCAGGCAAATTCGAGAATTACATCCGACTGACCGGCGCGAGAAATAGACCGAACCTGTTGAACACCTTTCACCACACCAACTGATTCTTCAACAGGTTTTGTGATGAGATTTTCGACCTCCACAGGTGCGGCGCCTTCAAATTCCGTTCGAATGGTAAGTGTTGGATAACTGAGTTCTGGCAGCAGGTTTACATTCAGTCGTGAGAGGGAAACCATCCCAAAGAGCAGTACCCCCAACGTAAACATGGCAATTGTTACTTTTCGGCGAATCGAAACATCAATAATTTTCATAGCAGTACCGCCTTAGAGACTTTCAATAACGCTGACCTTCGAGCTGTCTTGCAGGCTTCCCTGCCCGATGGTTACCACCATTTCGCCATCTTCCAGTCCATTTATGATCTCCACGTTTGAGCCGTTCGTATACCCGGTTTGAATCTCTTTTTTGAATGCAAGCGAATCTTTAATTACGTAAACACTTTCGGCAAGATCTTCAGAAATCACGGCCGATTTCGGAATCATACGGGTGTTCTCGCGAGTATCGTACACAATTTTAACACGGCCAAACATCCCGGGGCGAAGCATATCACGAGTCTCATCCACATAGATAGTGACTTTGAATGTGCCGGTTTCGGAATCCACCACAGGACTGATTCGCTCTACATGGCCCACAAACGTTTCATTGGGAAGTGCATCCACACGGAGTTCAGCCCGCTGATCGTTTCGGATTTTAGACATCTCGTGTTCCGGGATATGAAGAATGGCTTGAAGCGGACTGAAATCGGTCACTCGATACATCTGCTGATCCGTACCGATCATGTTCCCGGCCTTCACAAAACGTTCTGAAATAACGCCGCTGATTGGAGAGCGAACAGATGTGTATTCAAGGTTTAGAGCGGCAAGATCGTAGGTAGCTTTTTGAGATTCGTACTCATACTGTGAATTTTGAAATGCTTCAGCAGAAATCAACTCTCGTTCAAAAAGCTCTTTGTTTCGTTGGAAATCATTGTATAAACGATCGAGAGTGGCTTTTGCCCGGTTAGCCTCAATTTGATACTGCTCATCTTCAATTTTGGCAATCACCTGTCCGGCCTGAACCCGGTCGCCCTCCTCCACATAAAGATCTTCAATTATTCCTCGAACTTTTGAAACAACTGTAGCCTCCTGTTCGGCTTCGAGGGTAGCGGTGTTGGAGTAGTAAGCAGAAATATTACCACGGCTTACATTACTTACTTCAACAGGGATAACCGGTGTGTCGTTTTCTGTGTTTTCCGATACCTCTTCACCGCCATTACAGGCCTGTAGAGAGATTAGAATTAAGGATAGAAAAAGAATATTTAGGAGAGAGCAAAAAGATTTCATAAAAGCTTTGACCGTTATTTTGTTGACAACGGTATGCTCTACGATGAGTCTACAGGAAATGTTACGCGAGTTGATGCAGTAAGTTTAAACGGAGATATCTTCAATATCTAACGATGCCTGTTTGTAATCAGTAATCAAACTGACAATGATAATGAAAATTCCCATAGTGATATAAAAAGTTCGAGCAGTTTCATAGATACCCAAAATAAATGGCAGGAGCAGAATGAGGGGGCCTGCAACTGTTTCAATCCAGCCGTGTGTTTTAATCGGAATGAGTTTGGCAAAGCCGAGTGAGAAATCTGTAAGAAAGGTTATTAGCAGGTGTACAGCAGCTAAAACATATGAGATAATGGCAGATAAATCTTCAAGCCCAAGAAGAAGAGGCGCTGCGAGAAAAATAACTACAGTCAGATAATCCAAATAACCGTGAAAACGGGGTGTAAGTACTTTTATATCCATAACTAACTGTATTAAACTTATTGAATCCTCTGTTTAATAGTGACCTTAAGCGACTGCAGTTTGACAGAAGTCCTTTGCCCAAGGCATCCCTTGCGGGGCAAGTGTCACGACTTAGTTAAATAATTTCGGATGATCCAGGGATCTCGAAATCCCGGAACTCTTAAGGTTCGTTAAATTATTACTGTTGTTCGCCAAGCAAGAACATATCACCGGTGGGCTGCGGAACACCCCCCTTTGGTTCAAGAGTTACTGCAAATGTGTTTGATTCTTCTGAAGGTTCTTCATTCAGTTGTTCAACCCGGAAAAAGAGATCGGTTGAAGGCCGTTCAAAATTAAATACACCGGCACTGATAGGGTTCTGTCCCGCTTTAATCAGCCACAATTGATAATCTTTATCCTGTGGTGGAGCGGGTAGATTAGCCAGTTGAAGGACGGCTTCACCTTGATCGGGATCCCAAAGAATTTTTCCATATCCTTCGGGGCTTGGATCCAATCCATTCATATTAACAAGGGTTATTTCCCGTCCGGACAGAACGGTTAAAAGCTGTTCCTGCCGATTGAGTTGACTCTGCAGTTCAGAAATTTGTGATTGTTGAGAATCAACGGTTTCAGAAAGATCTGTAATCTGTGAATCTTGTGTATCTACAGTTTCAGAAAGATCAAATGTAATGTATACAAACGTAAGGGATGCTATCAGCAGGATTGCAGCCACTGCCTGGTACGCCCAGATTGGGATGATGTTCGCTGAGCCGGCCTTAACTTCAAGTTCATCAGATTGGGGCTTTTTCTTTTCACCCGTGATGGCAGCCATGATGTTCTCTTCAACTTTCAGTGAAGGAGAGGTCGGCTCAGAAGCAAGGGCGAGCTCATCACGAATTTCCATCATATCCTCAAACAGTTGAATCTGTTCGGGGGTGGCATCACGAAGCATCTCCTCAAACTGACGGTTTTCCTTGTCCGTCAGTGCATCCAGCACGTAACCGGCGCAAAGAGCTTCAAAGTCGTTATGTTGTTCCTCGTTTGTCATTTTTAATTGTCGGGTAAAAGCATGTCTCGGAGTTTTATCATTCCCTGCCTCATTCGGTATTTAACCGTTCCAAGGGGAATCTCCAGTTTATCTGAAATTTCGGACTGGCTCATTCCATTAAAATAGGAGACATACAGTACCTTTCGTTCTTTTTCACTGAGTTGATTGAGTGCATTACGCACCATTTTTGCCCGTTCGGCAAACTCCATATCCTCGTGTGGATTGTTGAACTCACCTTCAAGCGTTAACGTAAAATCGTTAATGATGTGATCCTCTTTTTCAGAATCCTTGAACGCCCGGGAGCGGGTTCTGTCAATTGCCTTGTTACGGGCCATGGTAACTAAAAAGGTATAAACCTTTCCTCTGGAGGCATCAAACTGATCGGCTTTCTCCCATGACTGGATAAAGACCTCCTGCAGGCAGTCTTCGGCCTCCTCCCGGTTTTTTAAAATGGATACAATCAAACCGAAAAGAAGATTTTTATACTTGTTGTATAAGAGCTTCATAGCGGTTGTATCACCGTTTTGAATTCGTTGCATCCATTCCTCTTCCTCATCGGAATGTTTTGCAAATGCGATAAAAGTTACCAGCCAGTAGAGGATCACTTGCTATTAATATATACGTAAAGTTTAAACCAACCGGATTGGCTGGCCTAAGTTAATATGAGTTCGAAATAATAATCTTGTATAGCGTTAGTTTAAGTCGAAAACACATTCAACTTCCCTGAAGGTTCGGGGCAGGATAATTCGAGAAGAAAACACTCTCGAAATTATGCCTGTCTACCGCAACTTTTGCACAGGCAGGCTCATTTTGGCTTAAATAATTTGTTTATTCATTGTTATTCCAAACGGACATTAAGTTAATGAATAAAACATACATCAAGTTCTATTCTATCCCAAGCAAAACGATTTTCTTTTGATCGATAACCACAAAAGAAGTAACCAAATTTTTCAATTTCGATGTGATAGCCGAAGGTGTTATTTTCAGATCAAATTAGTATTAATCTTTTAACTGCTTGATGAATGTCTGAACAACAAGGATACGGATTACTTAAAGGAAAAAAGGGGATAATTTTTGGTGCTTTGGATGAGCGGAGTATTGCCTGGAGAATAGCATTGGCCTGCAAGCGAGAAGGAGCCGATTTTGTACTCTCCAATGCACCGATTGCACTTCGTTTGGGAGCCCTTGATGAACTTTCCGAAAAAACTGGTGCAAAGATACTTCCCTGTGATGTGAGCAAAGAGGAGGAAGTTGAAGACCTGATGAAGGAGACCAAAAAGGAATTGGGTAGCGTTGACTTTATACTTCATGCAATCGGAATGTCACCCAATGTTCGAAAGAAAATAGATTATAAAAACCTGAACTATAGTTGGTATAACGATACTCTGGATATTTCCGCGATATCACTTCACAAAGTTCTGCATTTTGCTGAAAAAACAGAGCTGTTGAACGACGGTGCGAGTGTTGTAGCCCTGTCTTACATTGGGGCGCAGCGAATTTTCTCCAAATATTCTGATATGAACGATGCCAAAGCACTTTTAGAGAGTATCGCACGTAATTATGGAAGCCGGCTTGCCGATCGGGGAATTCGAGTCAATACCGTTTCTCAAGCACCAACAAAGACTTCTGCTGGAACAGGAATTAAAGGATTTGACGGCATGTATACGTTTGCCGATAAAATTGCACCGCTTGGAAATCCCACCGCAGATGAGTGTGCAGACTATTGCGTGACTCTTTTCTCAGATCTGACCCGAAAAGTGACGATGCAAAACCTCTACCATGATGGTGGTTTTGTAACCTCCGGTATCTCTGAAGAGATGATTGACGGACTTGTGAAGCTTTATGCAGAAAATGATGAATAATAAGGAATCTTGAATATCGAACAAGGAATTTTGAATATAGAATTTGAATGATAACCTTGTTGAAGTTCTTCCGTCGTGATTCGAAATTCCTTGTTCATTATTCGATATTCGTAGTCTTTTATGTCTAAAAAAATCCTCGGTATCGATCCCGGTTCTCGTGCCACAGGTTATGCTGTGTTGGTTCAGGAGAATACTTCCTATTCGGTTGAGGTATGTGATGTTCTCCGAATGGCCAAGATGGATAACCACAATGACCGGCTCCAATATATTTTTGAAGAGATCACCAAACTGATCAAAAAACATCATCCGGATGAATGTGCAGTAGAAACACCTGTTTATGGGGTTGACCCGCTGGCAATGTTAAAACTGGGTCGGGCTCAAGCAGCTGCAATTTTAGCCATAACCAACCAGGGGATACCAGTAGCAGAGTATTATCCTAAAATGGTGAAGAAAGCGATTACCGGAAATGGCAATGCCAGTAAACAGCAGGTTGCATTTATGTTGGATAAGATGCTGAATATGCCGGAAGGAAAGTTATCACAGGATGCAACAGATGCCCTGTCGGTGGCGTGGTGCCATTTTACACATGCCGACAGAACCCAGAATCAAACAGGATCAAAAAAAATGCACCAAAACAACAGCAAGTCCAGCTGGGCGCAGTTTGTAGAGGATAATCCAGATCGGGTGAAATAGAACTCCCCCTTTGAAGGGGGAATGTGAAATGAGCGTTTAGCGAATGAACTCGGGGGATGTTCCCGATGATCACACCGAGAAGTAAAAACCGTGGATAACAGCGAGCAGCCTGCCTCGAGCCGTCGGGGTCTCGCTCGTGCTCGCAATTTTTTCTCGTTTCGAAGGTCCACCTTCCAAACGGTACACTGGAAGCTGGAGCTTCACCGCTGGCATTCCGAAGCTGGAGCTTCGGAATGAGTAAGACTATAAAAGCTTAACATCAAAACAACAAAAAATATGATCGCTTATCTCAACGGAACGCTTCAACAGAAAACAGAAGATGAGTGCATTATTGATGTAAATGGTGTTGGGTATCGGGTGGAGATCTCAACCCAAACTCTGGAAACACTGCCTGAAAAGGGGGAGAAATTGAAACTGCTGATCTATCATCACATTACCGATAACGATCAACGGCTGTTTGGTTTTGCATCAAATAAGGAAAAAAATCTATTTGAACGTCTGATTACAGTAAAAGGGATTGGCCCGAAACTTGGATTAACGACTTTATCAGGAATGCCGGCACCAGCATTGATGGAAGCAATTGTTACGCAAGATATCAAAACACTTTCTACAATTTCCGGAATTGGAAAGAAAACAGCGGAGAGAATGGTATTGGAATTGAAAGATAAGTTGTTTGATGAATCTCAACCATCTGTTGTATCGGGTTCAATTGAAACGAGAAGTAAACGTGAGGAAGCTGTCTCGGCCCTTGAAGCGTTAGGGTTCTCGAAGAAGCAGGCCAGTCAGGCTGTAAATCAAATTTCAGGGAAAAATCCTAAGGCTACTGTTTCAGAAATTGTGAAAGAAGCACTGACTACTCTGAAATGATAATATTGTCTTAATCTTTATTCGTTATTTTAGAGGAGCTATGCCGTTAGTTTCCAATGAATCGAAATAAAACTTTGACAAATTTTGTCTAAACAAACCATTCTTGTAGTTGACGACGAACAGGACCTTTTGGATCTCATTGAATACAATCTTCGTCAGGAGGGCTACAATGTTCTAAAGGCCGAAAATGGTGCAGATGGTATTCAAATGGCTAAAGAGCACATGCCCGACTTGGTGCTGCTTGACATTATGATGCCCCAAATGGATGGAATTGAAGTATGCGACCGAATGCGAGAAGATTCTACGTTGTCGCATATTCCAATCATTTTTCTTACCGCCCGGAGTGATGAAAAAACGGAAATTGAAGGGCTCAACAAAGGCGCTGACGATTTCATCACAAAACCGATAAGCACCACAAAACTGGTATCCAGGATTAAGGCTGTTCTCCGCCGGTTTGAGGAAACAGAGGAAAAAGTTCAGAAATTGAGCGTTCATGATCTCGAAATTGACAAAGACCGCTACATTGTAACGCGCGGTGACGAGGAGTTTCAACTTCCGCGGAAAGAATTTGAACTTCTCTATTACCTGGCCAGTAAAAGGGGAAAAGTTCGCGACCGGCAAACTCTGCTCAATAAAGTTTGGGGGGATAACATCTATGTGGTAGACCGCACCGTAGATGTGCATGTAAGAAAAATCAGAGAAAAACTGGGAGATCATTATATTGAGACTGTAAAAGGTGTCGGTTACAGGTTTAAAGAATGAGCTCATCTGACTCAAAAAAAAGATTATTGTCATCCATATCGATCAGAACAGCATTTCCTTCTGCGCTGATTCTGGCCGTGATTATTTCTGCATTTCTGTTTCTTTTTACCTCACTACCGGTTTTACAAATCATTGGCTTGGGAGCGGCCGTTTTCATGCTCTGTTTTTTAACGGTTTATACGATATCGGTCCGTCTACATAAAAAACGGATTGAGACACTCTACAAGATTGTCAAGAATATCTCACGTAAAAAGTTCAAAGATTACAACAGCAATCCCGAAGTTGTAAAAGATGAGCTGGACTTGTTAATGCAGCGATCTGTCCGCGCAAGCGATACGGTTAGCAAGGAGCTCACCCGGCTCAATAAAATTGAAAACTATCGAAAGGAGTTTATCGGGGATATCTCTCATGAATTGAAAACACCGATTTTTGCGATCCAGGGATTTATTGAAACGCTTTTGAATGGTGCGGTACATGATGATAATGTTAATGAGGTATTTCTGAAGAAGACGATGCGGAATGTGAATCGTCTTATTTATCTAACCAACGACCTGATGGAGATTTCTCGGCTTGAAACGGGTGAGCTGAAGTCGAACATCAAGGATATGTATTTGAGAGATGTGGTTTTGGATGTGGTGGAAAGTCTTCAGTACAAGGCACAAAAAGAGAATATTGAAATCCGCGTGAAGGATTTTGATAAAAATATCCAGGTACGGGCAGATCGAAACCAGGTGAAGCAGGTACTTATCAATCTCATTGAAAACGGCATGAAGTACAATAAACCGGGAGGTTTTGTGGAGATTGGTGTTACCGATTACAAAAAGAAGAAAGATAAATTGTTACTATACGTGAAAGACACCGGCATTGGAATTGAGAAAGAAGATTTGAAGCGTGTAACAGAGCGGTTTTTCAGGGTTGACAAATCACGCTCCCGGGAAAAAGGAGGAACTGGTCTTGGGCTTGCAATCGTAAAACATATTGTGGAAGCTCATGGAGAGAAACTATTTATCGAAAGCTCACCGGAAGAGGGCTCAACGTTTAGCATCACCCTGACTCAGACGAGTCCCGTTTTGGTTTGATTTTGTTTTGACTACCTTTCTTTACTATGTGTGCTGAATGATTATTGAGCGAAGCACCGAATTTGTAAGGATTAACTATCGATAAGATTTATAGTTTGCAACAGAGTTACGAAATAGAAATGTTCTTTGAAATTCTCTGTGCCTCCGTGGCAAATTATGGAAGATTTAATTATAAATAATTCAAGAATGGTATATGCAGTGATTATGGCCGGAGGAGTAGGGACGCGCTTTTGGCCGAAAAGCAGAAAATCAAATCCAAAACAATTTCTGAATCTTTTTGGAGAAACTTCCATGATTCAACAAACCGCCGAAAGGCTTCAGGGTTTTGTTGAAGAGAAACAAGTGGTAGTAGTTACCAATAAAGATTATGTGAGTCTCGTAGAAAAACAGCTTCCTTCCATTGAGCCGATGAATATTATTGGTGAGCCCGTTGCCAGGAATACGGCACCATGTATTGCCTCGGCGGCGGCATTGTTAAACAAAAAAGATCCCGAGTCGGTGATGATTGTTCTCCCGGCTGATCACAGGATTGGAAGTCCCAATGAGTTCAAACGAGTTTTAGAAACCGCCGTTGAGACTGCAAAAACTCAAGAAAGTTTGGTTACAATCGGTATTAAACCGAACCGTCCGGAAACGGGGTATGGTTATATTCATCGGACGAGCGATGTAAAAATTAAAAATTTAAATCACCCGGTATACAGAGTTCAGGAATTCACTGAGAAACCAGACCAGGAGACGGCACAAGAGTTTTTTGAATCGGGTGATTACTTATGGAACAGCGGAATTTTTATTTGGAAAACAAGCACTATCCTGGACGCTTTCAAAGAACATCTGCCTGAGATTTTTATTGAAGCAGAAAAGCTTAAAAAATCAGATTTCAAAACAGAAGATGTACGCCGGTTTTATGAAGCATGTCCGCCCATCTCCATCGATTACGGAATTATGGAGAAAGCTGAGAAAGTACATGTCATTCCCGGCGATTTTGACTGGAATGATGTTGGAAGCTGGACGGCCGTTCATGAGTTGTCGGATAAAGAATCAGAGGAGAATTCCACAGATAAGGGAAAGGCTATATATGTAAATTCATCCGGAAATTATATCTCCACAAATGGAAAAAAACTTGTGGCTTTTGCCGGTGTGGATAATGTAGCCCTGGTAGAAACCGATGATGCCATTTTGGTCGTGAATCTCGATCAGGCACAGGATGTGAAGGAGATAGTTGAAAAGTTGAAGGAGAACGAGGAGACGAAGAAGTATCTTTAAAATGTACAACGGGCAGCCCCGAAAGTGTTCGGGACAGGCAATGCCCGTTACTTCAAAATGTTAGTTATATCACGATCTGGTGTTTGGCGGAGTAAACGTTGAACAAGAATCATTTTATCTGGACTGGAATGTATGTTTTGAGTTGCCGGACAGGCTGTCCGGCGTACTTTAGCCTAAACTGGTTCAAGTTTGCAACTTGGACCAATAACGACCACACCTATAGCTCAAAAAAAATAATTCTTCGGACAAAGTCGTCTGAGTAATGTCTCATCTCTCTGAGTTCATACGCTCAAAGCTAGACTAATCTTGCCTCCTGGCACCTTCATGCGTGATTCATAAAACGTCAATCCACATTTATTACATTGAGACAAGGAATTTGGTTTTGAAAGTGCCGGAGAAGCTCTCCGGCGTACTTTAGACTTTAATTTCAAGCTGATCGTATGCGAGCCGGATATGGTCGGGAAGCTTCTCATTAGTTTCTGCATGGTTTACATACGAATTCATGTGGATCAGGTAAGTTTTCGGAGCTCCAATCTCGTTGGCTATCTCAACCGCTTCGGGAATCGTCATGTGAGTGGGGTGTTGCGGCCCCCATCGCAATCCGCTTAAAACAAGAACTTTACTCCCCTTAATTTTTTCTTTTGTGGAATCGGGGATCTCTTTCACGTCTGTCATGTAAGAAAAATCGTTAACCCGGAAACCGAGAACATCAATGTCTCCGTGATTATAGGGAAGAGGGGTTATGGTTAAATCCTGAAATGTTTCGGGAGTATCGATGACCTCCATACTGAGAGAAGTGGAGCCCGGATATTTATTTTCACCAAACATATAGTCGAACCGGGTACAGATGGAGTCGATTGCCCGTTGTGAAGTGAGAAGAGGGATCGGGTTTTGTTGTGCATAGTTATATGAACGGAGGTCATCAAGGCCGGCGATATGATCCATATGCTCATGGGTAATGAGTACGAGATCTATTCTTCGAATATTTGAGCGGATCGATTGAATTCGAAATTCCGGCCCCACATCAATTACAATTGAAGACTGATCTGTTTCAAGCCAAACGGAACATCGTGTGCGCTGATTTCTTGGATCATTCCCAACCTTTTCGCGGCCAAAACCACCCGCTACAGGAACGCCCATTGATGTCCCGGTTCCGAGAAACGTACATTTCATCTCATTCAGAGTTACGATTCATCTTCTATTTGATCAAACTTATCGAGCCGTTCCCAGATTTTTTCCAGCTCTTTTCGTACTGCCGGCTTTATATAGAGTGTATCCGGGCCAATATGATCGATCACTTTTGCCAGGATTACAGTCTGTGATTCTACCGGCCGGTTTTTATTGATCACTACCAGTTTTTCACCTTCCATAATGCATTGATCTCCCCGAAATGTTCCCCGCTCTTTGCGAATCGTAAATCCTCCCCGTTCACATAAACTTTCAAGTTCAAGAAGCAGCTTTTCAATCTTCATAAATTAAAACGCATATCCGATGGTTATGGAGTGCGAAGTATAATCATAATCGTAATCATTATTGTTTGAATTCTCATCGATTTTATAGGATCGATAGTCGAAGTGATAACCGATGGAGAGTGCGTTTGAGCCAAAAAGGTCGTCTATGTAGAGAAACCCTTTCCCATCCATCCGAAAAAGATTTCCGCCAAAAAGTTGCCCCTGGGAAAAACTGAACCCATAATTGGGAGTTGCTTTAAGGTTAAAACTAATTTTTTCTCCCAACTTGAAAATAGTTGATAATCCGGATCCAAGGGAGAGAGAACTCTGCTGAAATTCAGCATTTGAATTATTTCTTTGAACCTGCAATAGATCTGAGCTTATTTGCAGAGGCAGTAGCAGCATGAATGACTCTGACCGCGTAATTCTAAAGTTGTTAAAAAGGCGCCCGCTTACGTTCACATAAGAGGTATTGTCCATACCTGTTATAGATCCTCCAAAACCCAGGCTCAGATCCAATCCCTGGCTTTCAAATCTAAAACGTAGTATGCTGTCATTAAAATTGAGAAGCTCGCTTTCATCAACAACATTACCGGTATAAGAAAATTCACCGACCTCCCAACTTAAACCGATCATCGTAAACAGTTCAATTCCTCGATCTCGTTCTGGTCGGTCTTCTTCTATTGAAAACATCTGAGCATGACTGGCAATAGGTAAAAGCATGTAAATGATAGCCAGTAGAGTGGGCAGGGAAATAAATTTTAAATAATATTTCATCTTTGGAATGATATGTTGCCTGAAAGTAGTTAATCTTAAAAATAGTTCGAACGTCTTATGAAAACAATACTTCTACTACTTACTTGGATTTCAGTTTTTATGACTACTAATGAACGTGTGGAAACCGTTTATCAATATGAATTAAATACAATTAATGGCGAAAACATTTCCTTGTCTGATTATGAAGGAGAACTTTTACTTATTGTAAATACCGCTTCAGAATGTGGATTTACTCCCCAATATGAAGGACTCCAAGAGTTATACGAAACCTATTCCGACCAGGGATTTAAAATTTTAGGTTTTCCTGCGAATAACTTTGGTGGACAGGAACCGGGATCGGATGAGGAGATAGCTCAGTTTTGTGAATTAAATTATGGGGTTACATTCCCTATGTTTTCAAAAGTTTCAGTTAAAGGTGAGGACCAACACCCACTATTTGAGTATCTAACGACTGCAGAGAATCCTGATTTTAAAGGAGAAATTTCATGGAATTTTGAAAAATTTTTAGTTGACAGGAACGGAAATGTTGTAAGAAGATTTAAGAGTAGAGTAACACCTATGAGTGGTGAGTTGACCGACGCTGTCACAGAATATTTATAAGAAGTTTTCCTTACATACATCCCATCCCGATAAAGGGCTCCGGCTGATCCTGGAGCCCTTATTTTTTTGTGCATAAATAAAGAATCTTTGTTGACTTCGTGCGTATAAGGTCTTTATATTTGAGTCTGTCAACAAAATGACATATAAAGTCCGGTAGTTTCCCGATGGATCGGGATTAGAACACCTGTTCCGAGGCGTCGGGAAGGTCGCGAGTTCGGCGACCGGATAAGATTACAAAGAAATTGACATATTGGTCCGGTAGTTCAGCTGGTTAGAACGCCTGCCTGTCACGCAGGAGGTCGCGAGTTCGAATCTCGTCCGGATCGCAATAGAAAAGCTGCTCATGTAAAAATGGGCAGCTTTTTTTGTTTTAAGGTTTCTTTCATTCAGGTAGAGATGCGTTATCTATACATCATATACAGTGAAAAGAGAGACAGTTATTATTCAGGTCAAACCAAGGGTGTTGACAATAGAGTAGTCAAGCATAATAAGGGGCACTCACTTGCCACCAGAGGAGGTGAGCCCTGGAAGCTAAAGAAGGTCATTGAGTTTGAAATTAAGTCGGAGGCAATAAAGGCCGAGAACTGGATTAAGAGGATGAAAAGTCGAAGAGTTATTGAACAAATTATTGCTGATGAAATAAATATAAAGGAAATCTGCTTAGAACGCCTGTCCCGATGATTCGGGAAGGTCGCGAGTTCGAATTTCATTCGGATCTCTTTCACTAAACTCAAGATTGTTAACGAGTTAAGGGTATTTAATTAGGATCGTGGACGGTTAAATGTTTTATATTCTTCAATTGACTCATATAACCCTCCATATCTCGGTTTGCTATTAGTTTCGAATCTTTACTTTAACCCCATCCTCAATACGTTCATCAGGATGAGTGATTACATCCTCTCCGATCTGTAGTCCTTCAAGAATCTGCGTTCGGAGTCCGCTTTGGTAGCCCACTTCCACATTTCGAAGTTGTGCTTTGTCGTCTTCCACCACAAACAGCGACCATTGCTCACCAGCAGTACGGAAAAGAGAAGAAGAGGGTAGCTGTATCACTTCTTCATCCTGCCAGATGATAAATTCTGCTACGACCCGGTAGCCATCACCAAGCTGCTTCCATTGTTCATGTTGCGATAGAATATCAACAATAACCGGTACGCGTTGCTCTTCAACACCCAATGCAGATATTCGGGTATAACCAGATGGCTCTACAACTTGTACACTTCCATCAAGGATTTGATTTGAACCCCATCGTTTTATTCGCACACTTGAGCCACGGTTGATTTGCACTGCATCTGTCGAAAGTAGATCTACCTTTATTTCTAAGGAGTAGGGATCGCCGATCTCTAAAATAGGTGTTCCCGCCTGAACGGTTCCCTCACTTATATGATGAATTTTCAGAAGTCGCCCTTGAACCGGCGAGTATATTGAAATCTGTTCTTGTCCGCCCGATGTTTGAAAAGCCTGAAGTGCTGAGGTTGCAGCTCTTACTTCATGCTCAGCTACTCGTACAGAGAATTCTGCTGATGCGAGTTGTGTTGCTGCCCTCCGTGCCGAAATCTTTGTGTTGTCTAAACCCTGCTGGCTCCCTATTCCCGAGTCGAATAGGTTTTGAATACGTTGCAGTTCAACAGCAGCCAACTGCTTTTCTTCTTGTGCAAGGCTACGATTTTCTTTTGTCTGCAGTAAGCGTGCTTTTGCCGCTTCTAGTTGTGCCTGGGCAACTTCACGCTGACGAGCACCGATGAGATCCGGAACCGGCTGTATCTGGAAGAGTTCCTGTCCAAAAGCCACTGAATCGCCAACCTCATGTTGTATTCGCAAAAGATAACCGGTCACCGGTGCGGAAATGGTATATCGATCTGTGACCTGTGTAATGCCTTCCTCTTCAATGGTCACTTCCAGTGGTGCATCCAGCACTTTCTCAATAGTCACCGGAACAGGCGATGGCAAGAATCCCCAAACAATTATAAAAATAGTGATGACAACGAATATGGATATATAAATTTGTTTTTTCGTGATTTTCATACTCTACTCCCTTGTTTTTAGCACTCCGATTAAGTCGAGTCGATTCAGTTTTCTGCGGACGAACAAACCTGACAGCACTGCGGAAATAATCACAATCACAGCCGCCAGGGTATACGTGGCACGGGAAATATTCATCGGAATGCGATATAATTCAGTTTGCATCGACCAGACGATAAACCATGTAAGTGCCCAACCCAGCAAAAAACCTATCGGAATTGCCAGTAACACCAATACAGCCAGCTCGCCCAGTAAGATGTAGGAAATCTCACCCCTTGTGAATCCCAGAACCCGAAGGCTTGCCAGCTCGCGGCTACGTTCAGAAAGAGATATTCGGGCGTTATTATAAACAACACTAAAAGCCGTAGCCCCGGCAAAAAGAGATATAAACAATGACATGATAAGCCAAGTTTGTGCCGTAGATTCGTAAAACCGATCAATTATTTTTTGTTTTGATATGATCTCTCCCACAAAAGGACTATCGGTTAATTCTTCAGTAATTTCATCTTCATAGCTTTTATTAACTAACAGGTAGGCGCCGTTTACAACATGCCGCTCCGGTAGTAATTTGCTCAGTTCGTCGATGTTCATGTATCCATTAAGACCAATAAACTGGTTGATAAAACCTGTAACTTTAATTCCAGTAGTGCGGCGGCTTCCATCAAGAAATTCTACGGTTAGTGTATCGCCTGTTTCGATGTTTAAGATCTCTCCGAGTTTTTCCGTAAGCAGGAGGCCGGCTTGTGGAATTTCTACCGGCTGCTCTTGAGTGTTAAGAATTTTTCGAAGCTTCATGTTTTGAGGATATCCCTGGATAGCTGTAAGATGATTTCGGTGTTCATAAGAGAATCGAACAGGTACACCGCGATACGCCTCGCCGTAATAAACACCGGGCATTCGAACTATCTCCATCAATACGTGGTCTGATATGCTCTCCCGAAATGAAACACCAAGGTCGAAGGGCTGGCTTTGCCGGAAATCTACTTCAATCAGATATTTCACGGAATCGTTACTCATACGCCCTACAACCATCAATGCAGCTGCAAACGCTACACCCAAGACACCAAAGGCAATTTTTAAGCGTTGACGGCCAATCTGCCGCAACACCATTTTTGTGGGTTGATCAAAAAATCGAGCAGCGCCGAGCTTTTCCAGTAAACTGCGGTGATAGAGTTTGGGTGGTTCGGGGCGCATCGCTTCAGCTGGGGGAAGAGTAACCGCTTCTCTGAATGAAAAAAAGACACCACTGTACGCAGCCGCTGCACTAATGACCGATGCTGCAAGCACATCCCAGGGATTGATTACAAAATTGAGATATGGAAACCTGTAGTAACTTGCATAGAGTGCAGAGAGTTCTTGCCCCAGGTAATATCCAAGAATTACGCCGCCGATCAACCCAATAATGACGATTACCGAAACCATCAAGACGTAATGAAGACCAATCTCTTGGTTGCTGTATCCAAAAGCTTTGAGAATGCCGATCTGCTCTCGCTGGGTTCTGACCAATCTACCGATGACCACATTTAGCAAAAATGCGGCTACAGCAATAAAAATAGTTGGAATAATCGTAGCTGTTTTACTGAGCTGATTCAGCTCTTCAGTAATAAAAAAGTGGGAATTCTGGTCTTCCCTGGCGATTCCTCCCAGTCCGCCATGAGGTTCCAGAATTTGATCTAATTGAGTGATTACATCTTGAGTATTGGCCTCCCTGGTCACGGACAATACTACATTATTAAATGCACCCTCCATATCGTATGCAGCGGCAAGTGGTGCTCTTCTCATCCATAAGATCCCGAAGCGTTTTAAATCCGGTGATAAACTGCCCGGCTGCCCCTGGTAAATAAATTCCGGGGTGAGACCAATACCTACAATGATAAGCTTCTTCTCTTTTCCATTAATAACTGTTTTTAACTGATCCCCTGCTGTAAACCCGTGCTCTTCCGCAAAGCCGTCTCCTAAAATAATTTCATTATCCACATAGGGAGTGGGCAAACGTCCTTCTCGAAGATAGAGGCTGTTCAGAATGGGTTCACGTTCATCAGGAAGTGAAATAATCATTCCTGTAACTGTTTCATCAAAACCGGGTACTTCAAGGTTCAGGCCTGATTGAACACGGGTTTCAACACGGTTCACTCCCTCAATTTCGCGGATTTGTATTGCCACGTGGTTGGGGGCTCGTTTCAGGGAAGCAAAAATGTTGGCAAAATAGTAATCCTGGTAATACGATTGTTGGGTTTCCTTCAGGGAATCCAGAGTACTCAAAAATGTGATATACGTAGCAGCTCCGCAGGTAATCATCAATGCGATCACAAAAACCATTCCCCACATATTGGAGACATCGCGCAGTAATTTTCGATTGATTGTTCGCATATCATCACCATGTCATTTGATCCGGGGATATCTTCTTTTCATTCCTCTCAATGTTTGATATCCTGCCATCGTGCAGATTAATAATCCGATCTGCCATACCGCCAATCACTACGTTGTGTGTGATTAATACCGTTGCCGTGCCTAAACTTTGGTTCACTTTCTGTAGAGCTTTAAGGACTACAATTCCTGTTTTGGAATCCAGGGCTCCAGTGGGTTCATCACAGAGGAGTACATCGGGATTTTTAGCCACAGCCCGGGCGATGGCTATTCGCTGCTGCTCCCCACCCGATAATTGTGCGGGAAAATGGTCCATTCGATCTCCCAGATCTACTAAGGTAAGGGCTTCCTCCGGAGTCATGGGGTTTTCAGCTATTTCTGTTACGATCGCTACGTTTTCTCGGGCAGTGAGGCTTGGTATGAGATTATAGAACTGAAACACAAACCCAACATTCAGTCGCCTAAAATTGGTGAGCTCTTTTTCTGATGCATTCGTAAGGTCAATATCACGGTAGGTTACCCGGCCTCCGCTGGCTGTATCCAATCCCCCCAGTATGTTCACAAGTGTAGATTTACCGCTGCCCGATGCACCTAACAACACAACAACTTCATTGCTGAAAATTTCAAGGTCAATGCCGCGTAAAGCTTGTACCTGAACCTCTCCCATTTGATATACTTTCGTCAATCCTTTAGCTGAAAAAATCGGTACATTAGATTCTAATGAGGGCAAGATAATGGCCTTTTCTCTAATATTAGCCAGCTTATTCGCTTAATATTGTAAGATATTCCCTCAATCTATTTTCCAATTTTCCCTACAATATTTAGTGCCTTTTTCGTCGAC
>Ga0102943_1000232_pt1 | contig 39493 bp, 38 predicted proteins | sample SalPonC_black_MG_FD_78174 | JGI IMG/M metagenome (GOLD analysis project Ga0102943, IMG submission 78174) | Salt pond soil microbial communities from South San Francisco under conditions of wetland restoration - Salt Pond MetaG... | ecosystem: Environmental > Aquatic > Marine > Intertidal zone >...
CCGGGGAGGAGGTGCAGGCCCGTGCAGTCCACCGTCTCGGCCGCGTCGTGGCCGGAGAGGTCGCCGATGCGGGCGACCTTGCCGTCCTTCACGGCGAGGTCGGCGAGGCCGGTTCCGTCCTGGTTGACGACCGTGCCGCCGCGGAGGATCAGGTCGAAGGTCATGGCGCGCGCTCCCGTCTTTCGTCCGCGCGGGGTTCTAGCGGAGGCGGCGGGCCGGCGCGACGCCTATATGGTCGAAGACACGCGACCGAAGGAGACGGACATGCTGCGAGGCATCGAGGCGGGACGCCGGGTCATCCGGCTCGGCGGGCCGGAGGCGCGGGAGTTCCTGCAGGATCTCGTGACCAACGACGTGGGCCCGGCGACGGGCGACCGGGCGGTCTACGCGGCGCTGCTGACGCCGCAGGGGAAGTACCTGGCGGACTTCTTCGTGCTGGAGGACGCCGCGGGCGAGGGCATGCTGGTCGACGCCGCGGCGGAGCAGGCGCAGGGGCTCGCGCAGCGGCTGGCGCTCTACCGGCTGCGGCGGAAGATCCCGATCGAGGACGCGGGGCTCTCCGTCGCCGTCGTCTGGGGCGAGGCGCCGGAGGCGTGGCCCGAGGGCGTGCGCGCAGTGGAGGATCCGCGGGCCGAGGGGCTGGGCTGGCGTCTCTACGGCGAGGCGCCCTTGGCGGCCGTCGGGGCGGAGGCGGCGGACGCCGCCGAATGGGACGCGCGGCGGGTCGCCTTCGGCGTGCCCGAGGCGGGCGTGGAGCTGACGCCGGAGACCTACGTCCTCGAGGCCGGGTTCGAGCGGCTGAACGGCGTCGACTTCCGCAAGGGCTGCTTCGTAGGCCAGGAGATCGTGGCGCGCATGAAGCACAAGTCGGAGCTGAGGAAGGGCCTCGTGCGGGTGCGCGTCGAGGGCGAGGCGGAGCCCGGGACGGCGCTGGAGACCGCCGAGGGCAAGGCCGCCGGCACGCTCTACACCGTCGCGGGCGGCGAGGGGCTGGCGCATCTGCGCTTCGACCGGGCCAAGGGGCCGCTGACGGCGGGCGCGGCGCGCGTGACGCTGGCCGAGTGAGCGGCAGGGGGGATCAGGGCGGGGCCGATGCGCCGCAGGCGCGAGGGGCCGTCCGCGATCCCCGCGCCTCAGCCCTCTTCGGCGAGGATCGCGGCGAGGCCCTCGCGCCAGGTCGGATGGCGGAGGGCGACGCCGAGCTCCTCGCGCAGGCGCCGGTTGGCGGTGCGCTTGCAGTCGGCGTAGAAGCTGCGGGCCATGGGGCTCATATCGGCGTCCTCGAAGCGGACTGCGGGGGGCGGGGGCAGGCCGAGGAGCTTCGCGGCGCCCTCCAGCACGTCCTCGGGCGGGGCCGGCAGATCGTCGTTGACGTTGTAGACGCGCCCGGGGTCCGGCCGGGCGATGGAGGCGCGGAGCGCGAGGGCGATGTCGTCGACGTGGATGCGGCTGAACACCTGCCCTTCCTTCAGAATGCGCCGGGCGGTCCCGTTTCGGACCTTGGCGAAGGGGCCCCGGCCGGGCCCGTAGATCCCGGCGAGGCGGAAGACCTGCACCGGGCGCAGGGGCGAGGAGAGCGAGAGCCAGGCGTCCTCGGCCGCGATGCGGGCGAGGGCGCGGCGGGAGGTTCCGCGGCGCTGCGCGTCCTCGTCCACCCAGCCGCCGTTCCAGTCGCCGTAGACGCCGGTGGTGGAGAGAACGCCGATCCAGGCGAAGCGGCGGCGGACGATCTCGGCGCCGAGGGCGGCGAGCACCGGATCGCCGTCCTCGCCGGGGGGGACGGAGGTGAGCAGATGGTCGGCCTCGTCCAGCATCTCGATCGGCGGGGGGAAGGACGCGGGCTCGACCCCTTCGGCGCGGAGTTCGGCGGCCGTCTCCTCGGAGCGGGTGGTGCCGATCACGCGCCAGCCCTCGGCGATCAGGTCGCGGCCTAGGCGGCGGGCGGAGTAGCCGTGGCCGAAGCTGAGGAGCGTGGGCATGGGAGATCCTTTCCGATGACGAAGCGGAGCCTAGGGCGCCGGGCGGGCGCTTGGCGAGCGGTGACGGCGGTGTCGCTTGCGCTGGCCGCCGGACCGGCGGCGGCGCAGGGCATGGACGCCGCGACCTGCGCGGCGCTGGCGGAGCGCGATCCGGCTGTCGCGGTGGAGGCGGCGCGCGACTGGGCGGCCTCGGGTGGCGGCGGCGAGGCGCGGGTCTGCGAGGCGCTGGCGCTGGAGGCGACGGGCGCCCCGGCGGCGGGCGCGGCGGTGCTGGAGCGGCTGGCGGCGCGGGGCGCCGCCTACGGCTACGACCCGCGACGGCGTGCGGGCCTGCTCGAGATCGCCTCCGGCTGGTTGCTGCGGGCCGGGCGGGCCGAGCCGGCGCGGGCGGCGGCCGAGGCGGGGCTGACGCTCGATCCCGGCTCCCCGCGGCTGCTGACCCGCCGGGCCGAGGCGGAGGCGGCGCTGGGCGGGACCGAGGCGGCGCTGGCGGATCTCAACCAGGCGGTCGCGGCGGCGCCGCGCCTGACCGGGGCGCGCCTGCTGCGCGGTCGCCTGCGGCTGGAGCGCGGCGAGGCGGCCGCGGCGCTGGACGACGCCGAGGCCGCCGTCGCCGCCGCGGAGGACGACGCGCGCGGCTGGCTGCTGGCGGGGCGGGCGCTGGCGGCCTTGGGGCGCGAGGCGGCGGCGCGGGAACGCCTGCTCGGCGCCGTGGCGCGGAACCGGGACGGCCCGATCGGCGACGCGGCGCAAGGGGCGTTGCAGCGGATGGAACTGGACTGAGGGCGGAGGGACGCGCCCGCGCCCGGCCCGACCGGACGGCCACGCTCGCCGCCGGCGCGTCCGCACCCGGGCCGGACGGGGTGGGCGGGTGGGCGGCCGGCCCGGGTGCGGACGCGCCGCCCGCCGCCTGAGCGCCGGCCGGGGCGGCGCTCAGACGGCGCCGGTCTCGGCCAAGGCGAGGCGCCATTCCTCGGCCACCTCGTCGTCCGGGTCCCGCGCAGCGGGCGCGAGGGCGGAGAGGCGCGCCGGCGCAAGGCGCGAGAGCGCCCAGACCGCCGCGCCGCGGATCAACGGCTCGGGATCCGAAAGCCGAGCCTCCACGACCGGGACCAGCTCCGGAAGGCCGGAATTGCCGATCGCCACCAATATGTTGCGCAGGAACCTACCGCGACCGATGCGCTTGATCGGGGAGCCGCGGAACACCTCGCGGAAGCCGTCTTCCGTCAGACCCGCGAGCTCGGAGAGGCGCGGGCGGCTCAGCTCCAGCCGCGCGGCGTAGGCGATCTCCCGCGCCTCCGCCGCGAACTTGTTCCAAGGGCATACGGCGAGGCAGTCGTCGCAGCCGTAGACGCGGTTGCCGATGAGCGGGCGGAACTCCCGCGGGATCGGTCCCTTCAGCTCGATCGTCAGGTAGGAGATGCATCGCCGGGCGTCGAGCTGGAAGGGCGCCGGGAAGGCCGCCGTCGGGCAGACGTCGAGGCAGCGTCGGCAGGAGCCGCAATGCTCGCCCTCCGGCGCGTCGGGCGGCAGCGCGGCGGTGGTGAAGATCGCGCCGAGGAAGATCCAGTTGCCGAGATCGCGCCCGAGCAGGTTGGTGTGCTTGCCCTGCCAGCCGAGGCCGGCGGCCGCGGCCAGCGGCTTCTCCATCACCGGGGCGGTGTCGACGAAGACCTTGACGCCGGTCTCCGGCCCGGCCGCGGCGATCAGGGCGCGGGCGAGGCGCTTCAGGCGCTTCTTGACGGTGTCGTGGTAGTCGCGCCCCTGCGCATAGACCGAGATCGCCGCCCGCTCCGGCCGCTCGAGCAGGGCGAGGGGATTCCCGGTCGGGGTGTAGGCGTCGGCGAGCATCACCACGCTGCGCGCCTCGGGCCAGAGCGCGGCGGGATCGCCGCGCCAACGGGCGCGGTCGGCCATCCAACCCATCTCGCCGTGGCGACCCTCCGCGAGGAAGCGGGCGAGACGGGGCGCGGCTTCGGAGATCGCGTCCGGCGCGGTCACGCCCATCGCCGCGAAGCCCTCGGCGCGGGCGGCCTCGGCGAGGGCGGCCTTGAGGGCGGCGGGGTCGGCTTCGGCTCGGGCGCTCATGCCCCTCCTGCTAACGCCTTGCGCGCCCCGCCGCAAAGGCGACGCGCGGCCCCCGGAGCCGTGCCTCAGAAGTCGAGGTCCGAGTAGTGCGGCGGCGGCGGGAAGCCCGAGAGGTGGTCGGCCAGCAGCGAGCGGAAGGCGGGACGGCTCTTGATCCGCTGGTACCAGGCCCGGGCGCCGGGCTGCGCCTCCCAGTCGACGTAGCCGATGTAGTCGAGGCAGGAGAGATGCGCGGCGGCGGCGAAATCGGCGAGGCTCAGGCTCTCGCCCGCCAGCCAGCGGCGACGGTCCGCCAGCCAGCCGACGTATTCGAGATGGATCGCGAGATTGCGGCTGCCGGCGCGGATCATCGCGGAATCCGGTCCGCCCTCGCCGCGGATCTTCTTCATCACCCGTTCCTCGACGAGGGGCCGCGTCGCCTCGCGGTGCATCTTGTCGTCGAACCATGCGACGAGGCGGCGGACCTCCGCCCGGCGGAGCGGGTCGTCCGGCAGAAGCGGCGGGGTCGGACGCGTCTCCTCGAGGTATTCGCAGATGGCGGCGCTGTCGCAGACCGTGCCGGCGTCGCCGTCGACGAAGACCGGGACCGCGCCCGCGGGATTGAGTCGCAGGAAGTCGATCTCCCGCCGCCACGGTGTCTCCTCGACCAGCTCCACCTCCACGCGCTTCTCCGCCAAACTCAGACGGACCTTGCGGCAGAAGGGCGAAAGCGGGATGTGATGGAGGCGGCGCAGCGGGGCGGTCATGCGGCGGAACTCCGTCGGCGGGCGGCCCCCGCCGGCGCGGGGACCCGAGGGGCACGAGGCGGGATGGCATGTCCGCAGGCCTCCGGCAATGGCGGGGAAGAGGGGAGCGCGCTTGCTCGACACCACAACCCTGATCGCGGCGGTCGCGGTCACGCTGCAGATCCTGGGCTTCCTGCTGCGCGACCAGGTCTCCCTGCGGCTGCTGGTGCTGGCGGGAAGCGCGTTCTACGTGCTGTATTATCTCGTCGTCGCCGACCGGCCGCTCTGGGACGCGATCGTGGGGACCACCGCCATCGCCGCGGCCAACCTTCTGGGTCTGATGGCGCTGCTGCTGAGCCGCGCGCGCTTCTCGGTGCCCGAGGCGCAGCGCGATCTGCTGGACGCGCTCAGGCCGCTGGAGCCCGGGCTGTTCCGCCGGCTGATGCGCGTCGGCGAGCTGGTGCGGGCCGAAGCGGCGCGCCCGATGACCGAGGAGGGCGCGGCGCCGGACGCCCTCTGGTTCGTGGCCGAGGGACGGATCGGGCTCGACAAGTTCGGCGAGTCGGTGGAGATCGAGGGGCCCTGCTTCATCGGCGAGATCGCCTGGCTTCAGGGCGTGCCGGCGACGGCGAGCACGCGGCTCCTGCCCGGGGCGAAAGCGGTGCGCTGGCCGCGCGGGCCGCTGCGGCAGGCGACACGGCGCAGCCCACGACTCGCCACGGCGCTGGAGGCGCTGATCGCGCAGGACATGGCGCGCAAGGTCGCGCTGGGTCGCCCGAAGGTGGCGCCGGCGGCGGCGCGCGGCGTTCTCGGCGGGGTGGAGACGGCGCCGGGAAGCACGGCCTGAGCGCCGCCGTGGCCCGATCAGGCCGCGTCGACCACCGAGAGGTTCTCCCACGCGTCGTCGATGAAGTCCGGATGCAGGCTGCGCGGCAGGCCGTGGTAGTCGCAGGAGGCGATCGCCTGGTCTATCAGGTAGACGGCGTGATAGGCGGCGAAGCCGATGTCGTGCTTGGCGTAGAGTTCCGCGAGGATGTGGGCCAACGCGTCCTCGACCGGCTCGATCCCGCGGGCCTTGGCGACGCGCAGGAAGATCTTGACGAAATCCTCGCGCGAAGGGCGGTCGATCAGGATCTTGTAGTAGATCCGGCGCAGGCCGGCGACGTCCAGCAGATCGGCCGGGTTGATGTTCGTGGAGAAGATCATCAGCGTGTCGAAAGGGACCTGGAAGCTCAGCCCCGACTGCAGCGAGAGGTAGTCCACACCCTCCTCCATCGGCACGATCATGCGGTTGATCAGCGCCTGCGGGGCCTCCTTCTGGCGGCCGAGGTCGTCCACGATGAAGACGCCGTTGCCGGCCTTGACGTGCAGCGGCGCCTGATAGACGCGCGAGGTCGGGTTGAAGCGGAGCGCAAGCATGTCGGTGGTCAGCTCCGCGCCGGTGATCACGGCCGGGCGCACGCAGTGGGCGAAGCGCAGGTCCGGCGCGCCCTCGTGGATCATCTCCGCCGGCGTCCAGGGATCCTCGTCCGGCATCAGCCGGTGCAGGGCCGGATCGAAGAGCTGGATCACCTCGCCCTCGACGTAGAGGGCGTAGGGCACCCACGCGCCGCCCTCCATGGCGCGGGCGAGGGCATGGGCGTAGCTGGACTTGCCGTTGCCGGGAGGCCCGTAGAGCAGGATCGAGCGGCCGGAATTCACCGCCGGACCGAGGCGGTCCAGCACCCCCGCCGGCGTGATCAGATGGGTGAAGGCGGCGGTGAGCCGGGCGCGGTCGATGCGCCGGTCGCGCACCGCCTGCGCCTCGACCATGGCGCGCCAGCGGTCCAGCGTGACGGGCGCCGGTCCGGCGTAGTCGAGGCGGCTCGCGGCCTCGCCGGCGCGGCGGCGGCCGGCGTCGGTCAGTTCGTAACGCATCTCGGAGCGGAGGTCGGCCCGGAGCTGTCCGAGGGGGGCGATCATCCGGTCGGCGCGAAGCTGGTCCACGAGGTCGCTCACGACGGTCGGCGCGACGCGCATGGCGTCGCAGAGATCGCCGCCCGTCTCGATGCCGCGACGGAACATCACGCGCAGCGCGTGCTCGGCGAGAAACTCCCGCGGCAGGCCCGTGGCCTCGATCGTGCGGGGGGCCGGCGGCGCCTCGGCTTCCGCCGCATCGGGCGCCAGGGCGGCGGCGGGCGCGGGAGGGGTGGCGTCGTTCATGGCGGCGCTCCGTCGGGGACGCGGGGAGGCTCAGGCCGATGCGGGCGGCAGCGACAGGACCAGGTGGGCGACAAGGGCGGCGGCGATGGAGACGCCCATCGGGAAGCGTCGGGCGTGGCGGCGCAGGCCCCGCCAGGAGGTGTCGGACGGCGTCAGCCGGCGCGCCGCCAGGACCAGAACGAGGCCGGCGAGAAGCGCGACCGAGAGCAGGAACATCGCCGCGCCCGCCTGGGCGGGAGGGATCCACAGGGCGGCGGCGGCGAGCATCTTGACGTCCCCCCCGCCCATGCGCCCGGCCGCGAAAAGCGCGTAGCCGACGAGGAGCACGGCCGTCGCGATGCCGAGCCGCCAGAGCGCAGCCTCGAGCGGCAGGGTCGCGGCGGCGACCGGCACGAAAAGGAGCGCCAGCGCCGCGTTCAGCCAGTTCGGGATGCGCATTCGGCGCAGATCCCAGAGCCCGCCGAGCGCGGCGAGCGGGCCGGCGAGCGCCAGCGCCAGCCACGCCGCGCCGACGGGGCCGAGGGCGAGGCCCTCCGGCGTCATTGGATCACCCCGAGCGCGGCGAGCTTGTCCGCCGCCGGCGCGTAGTGGCGCGGATGCACGGCGAGCGACTGCTCGAGCAGGCCGCGGCCGACCTCCCGGTCGCCCTTACGCAGCGCGATGACCCCGAGATTGTGCAGGATCACCGCCCGCTCCTCCTCGGCAAGGGTCACGAGCGGGACGCGGTACTTGCGCTGCAGGCCGTAGGCGATGGCGAGATTGTTCTTGGCGCCGAAGAGCCGCGGATCGAGGGTCACCGCCTCCTCGAAACGTTCCTCGGCGGCCGCCATGTCGCCGCGCGCCATCTCCGAGACCCCCCAGTTGTTCACCACGCCCGCAGGCTCGGGCGAGAGATCCCGCGCGCGGGCGTAGGCGGCGTCCGCCGCGTCCCACTCGCCGCGCTGATCGGCGAGGAAGGCGCTTACGAGCAGTTGGCGCGAGGTCTCCTGACCCGGCGGCAGCAGCGAGAGCTGCCCCTCCACCTCGTCCCAGAGGTCCAGCCGCGCCAGCACGAAGGCGTAGTCGACGCGGTCGCGTCGCGTCGCCTCGCCCGACTCGACGAGCCGGCGCCAGACGAGGCGGGATTCGCCGTACTGGGCGTTGCGGTCGAGCGCGCGGGCGTAGCCCCGGCGAAGCTCCACGTCATCCGGATCCTGCGCGAGGGCCTGGCGGAAGTAGGACACCGCCTCGTCGGCGCCGGCGACGGTGAGCATCAGGTCGTTGAGGCTGTCCTGGTCGAGCGGGTTGACGGCGCCTTCGGCGCGCTCGGCCTCGATGTCGACGTTGGGCTCTGAGAACCCTGTGCAGCCCGTGACGAACAGCGCGAGCGCGATCAGGGCGGCGGGGCGGGCGGTCATGCGGAATCCTCCGGGACGTCGGGCGGCGGGGGCGCGTCGGCCGGCGCGGGTTCGAGCCGCCAGCGGCCGGCGCCCCTCGGGATCAGGCGGTGAGTCGGGGCCGACGCGTCGGGCGCGGCGGTGGCCGGCCCGGGGCCGGCGGCGGCGGCGTCAGCGTCAGCGGGGTCGGGGCCGGAGAGGGCTCCGCCCGCGAGAGCGATGTTGCGGTCGATCCGGGCGAGCAGCCCGGCGGAGCCTTCGGCCTCGGCCAGACGCCGGGCGACGGCGAGCTCGGAGAGCGCGGCCTGGCGCCGTCCGAGAGACAGCCGGACCGCGGCGAGGTTGTTGCGCGCCGCGGCGCTTCGCGGCCAGCGTTCGACGGCGCGGACCAGGATCGCCTCGGCTTCGGCGGACCGGCCCTGCCGGCTCAGCGCGGCGCCGAGGCCGACGAGGGCGTGCAGGTCGTCGGGCCCGCGCGTCAGCAGGAGCCGGCGGAATGCGCGCTCCGCCGCCTCCGCGTCGCCGGCGGCGAGGCGCGCCGCGGCGGCCTCCACCGGCGTCGGGGGCGGCGCGGGCACGGCGGGAACGACCTCGGGCGCCGCCGCGTCGGTCTCCGAGGATGCGGATCGGGCGGCCGGCTCCGCGACCTCCGCCGCGGGCATGGGCGCTTCGGCGCCGGTCCCGATGGGCGTCGGCGGCGTTCGGGCGGCGCGGGGACGTGGCCGCAGCGGGCCGGCTGGCGACGCCGAAGGGCCGTCGGCTCTCGGCGGATCGGCCGTGGAGCCGGCGGCTTCGGCCACGGCGGCGGCGGGCGCCCCCTCGGACGGAGCGCGAAGCGACTCCGCCGTGACGGAGGGCGCGGGCGCGGGATCGTCGGCAGCCTCCGGCGCGACGGAGGCCGGGAGGCCCCCGCACGCCGTGAGCAGGGCGGCGAGAAGGAGCGGAGCCGGCCGCGCCGGTCCGTGCCGGCGCGGTCCGGGACGCGGCCGGCCCGGGGGAGGCACGACGGCCGCCACCGGCATCAGTTCCGCATCCCCGTCAGAGCGTTGAGGATGTCGATGATGGACGGGCCGATGAGGATCAGCATGAGCGGCGGCACGGTGAACAGCATGGTGCCGAGCGTCAGCTTGGTCGGGATCTTGTTGGCCTTCTCCTCCGCCCGCATCAGCCGCTTGTCGCGCATCTCCGCCGCGTAGATGCGCAGCGCCTCCGCCACCGACGTGCCGAACTGGGTCGACTGGATCAGCACCGTCACGAAGGAGGAGACGTCGTTGACGCCGGCGCGGTCGGCGAATTCGCGCAGAACCACGGCGCGGTCCTTGCCGGCTCGGATCTCGACCGAGATGATCTGGAACTCCTCGGCGAGGCTCGGGTGGGCGTGGTCGATCTCCCCCGAGACCCGCACCAGCGACTGGTCGAGACTCTGCCCGGCCTCGACGCAGACCAGCATCATGTCGAGCGCGTCCGGAAAGCCGTTGCCGATCTCCTCCTGCCGGGCCTGACGCCGGCGCGCGACCCAGTAGTTCGGCGCGATGTAGCCGACCGCCATTCCGCCGGCGCTGCAGATCGCGAGCCAGGTCAGGTCCTCCGTCCCGCGGGAGAGGAAGATGTAGAGGAAGCCGAGCACGCCGAAGGTCACCGCCCCCATGACGCGCGCGAGGTAATAGGTCCGAACCGCCGAGGTGGAGCGGTAGCCCGCCTGCAGCAGCATGCGCTTGGCCGACGAGACGCTCTCCGCGTCCTTGGGCGTGAAGGGGTCGGCGAGCGCGTCGAGCCGGCCCGCGCCGTCACGGCGCAGTCCTTCGGGACGTGCGCCGGCACGCTCCGGGCGCCGGCCGCGCGGATCGCCGCCGCGGCCCTCGGGCGCGCGGCCGAGCTTCTCGATCGGGTCGGACCCGCGCACGAGCAGCAGCGGCGCGACGGAGACCACGAGCAGGAGCCCGAGACCGCCGAGGACGTAGATCGGTCCCGACGGCCCGAAGGCTTCCTGCAGCAGCGAGATGAAGCGGTCGATCTGTTGCACGCCCGTCCTCGTCCGGCCGGTTGGATCCCGACCCTTGCGCCGAACTTCCTTCGGAAGTTCAGACCTTGATGTTCACCATCATCCGCATGAAGACGACGTTGATCGCAAGCATGATCCCGACGGCGATGGTCGCCGGCACGAACAGCGCGTGGTCCACGACGCCGTCATAGTAGTCCGGCTTGACGACCTGCACCACGAGCAGCGCGACGACCGGGAAGGCGGAGAGGAACCATCCCGACCAGCGGGCCTCCGCCGTGATCGCCGTCACCTTGCGGAACAGCTTGAAGCGGGACCTCACGACCACCGCGAGCGAGTTCAGGATCTCCGCCAGGTTGCCGCCCGACTGGCTCTGGATGCCGACCGCGACGGCGAGGAAGCGCAGATCCGGCACCGCCACCCGCTCGGCCAGCCGCTCGAGGCTTTCGGTCACGTCCATGCCGTAGGTCGCCTCGTCGGCGATGATGCCGAATTCCGAGCCGAGGGGATCCGGCATCTCCTGCGCGACGATCGCGACGGCGGAGCTGAACGGGTGGCCGATGCGCAGGGCGCGCACCATCAGCTCGATCGCGTCGGGAAGCTGCTCCTCGAAGGTGGCGAGGCGCTTCTTGGCCCGCCCGCGCAGCCAGACGAACATGATCGCGTAGCCCATGACGCAGGACAGCGCGAGGCGCAGCGCGAGCCCGGCGCCGGAGAACCAGCTCAGCAGCGCGAAGACCGCCGCCGCCGCGGCCATCATGATCATCACGATGGTCATGGGCGACCAGGGGATGTTGGCCTGCGCCGCCTTGTCGAACAGCGCCGAGAAGAGCGGCATGGTCGAGGCGTTGACGTGCCGCTCGCGCTCCTTGCGGAGCTGATGGAGCACCTCCATCACGTCGACGCCCTGATCGAGCAGGTCCAGCCGGCGGTTGACCTTGCGGCCTTGCCGCGCCGAGCGGCCGAAGGCGAGCAGATACAGACCCTCGACCGCGACGAGCACGCCGACGAAGATCAGGGCGAAGAGAAGCGGTTCGGCGGAGATCATCAGCCGAGCCTCCGGTTCGGGGTGTAGATCTCGTTGGGCAGCCCGAAACCCCATATGCCGAAGCGCTCGGCGTGGGCCGAGCGGATGCCCGTCGCCTCGAAATGGCCGAGCACCGTGCCGTCGCCGTCGATTCCCTCGCGCTTGAAGCGGAAGATCTCCTGCATGGCGATGATGTCGCCCTCCATGCCGGTGATCTCGGTCACCGAGGTCATGCGCCGTGCGCCGTCCGAAAGCCGCGAGACCTGCACGACGACGTGCACCGCCGCGGCGATCTGGGAGCGGGTGGCGCGCAACGGGATCTCGATGCCGCTCATCATCATCATGTTCTCGATGCGGCTGAGGGCGTCGCGCGCGTTGTTGGCGTGGATCGTGGTCATCGAGCCGTCGTGGCCGGTGTTCATGGCCTGGAGCATGTCCAGCACCTCGTCGCCGCGCGTCTCGCCGACGATGATGCGGTCGGGACGCATGCGCAGCGCGTTCTTCAGGAGGACGCGCTGGGAGACCTCGCCCTTGCCCTCGACGTTGGGAGGACGGCTCTCCATCCGGCCGACATGGGTCTGCTGCAGCTGCAGCTCCGCCGTGTCCTCGATGGTGACGATGCGCTCCTTGTCGTTGATGAAGCTCGAGAGCGCGTTGAGCGTGGTGGTCTTGCCCGAACCGGTGGAGCCCGAGACGACGACGTTGAGGCGCGTGGCGACGACGGCCTGCAGATAGGCCGCCATCTCCTCGGTGAAGGCGCCGTGACCGATCAGCTTGTCGATCGAGAGCGGCTTCTTGGAGAACTTGCGGATCGACAGCAGCGGGCCGTCCACCGCGCAGGGCGGCACCAGCGCGTTGACGCGGCTGCCGTCGGCCAGGCGGGCGTCGACGTAGGGCTGGCTTTCGTCGACGCGGCGCCCGACCGCGCTGACGATCTTGTCGATCACGCGCAGCAGGTGCTTGTCGTCCTTGAACTGGGTCGTGGTGAGCTCGAGCTTGCCGCCCCGCTCCACGAAGACCTGGTGCGCGCCGTTGACGAGGATGTCCGCGATGGTGTCGTCCTTCAGAAGCGGCTCGAGCGGGCCGAGGCCGGTGACCTCGTCCATCAGCTCCTGGGTCAGCTGCTCCGCCTCGGCGGCGTTCAGCACCACGCCCATCTCGCGCAGCCCCTCGCGGGCGATGGCGGCGACCTCTCGGCGCAGATCCGCCTCCGGCACCCGGTCGATGACCGCGAGGTTCAGGGTCTCGAGCAGGCGACGGTGCAGGTCTACCTTGATCTGCAGCAGGCGCTGGCGTCGCTTGGCCTCACGCGGCTCGTCCTGGCGCGATTCGGGCGCTGCGGCTCGGAGCGCGGCCGCCGACTCGGCCGGCGGCGGAGCTGCAGCCGCTGGAGCGGGCGGCGGCGCGAGGTCGATCTCGGCCCCGGCGGCCTCGAGGGAGGGCTCCGCCTCCTTGCGGTAACGCTTGAACATGACGCTTACATCCTCTGGCGGCGCCCCCTCACGAGGGAGCGCCTCCCGGCCTCGGCCGGGCTACGCGACACCGGTCTTCGCGGACTGGAGATCCTTCAGAAGGACCTCGGCCGCCTTCCTGATCTCCTTCCTCAAGGCGTTCGAGCCCGCATACTCCGCCAGCGGAGCGCCGTGGTCGCAAGCCTGCACGACCGCGCGCCCACCATCCGGCAACTGCAATGCATACTCGATTCCCAGGCTTTCCGCCATTTTCCTGACGCGCCCTTTCGCGCCGAAGTCGCCGAAACCCGGCGCGCGGTTCAGCACGGCCGCGACCTTGTCCACCGGCAGCTCCTCCGCGCGCAGCGCGCGCAGGAAGCGGAGCATGTTCTGGGCGGAGCGCATGTCGATCTCCATCAGAGCATGGAACCGCTCGGCCGCGCCCAGAACCGTTTCGGACCACAGGGTGAGAGCGAGCGGCAGGTCCGCGACGACGACGTCGTGCGTGTCCTGCGCGAGGCGGAGCAGACGGCCGACGCCCTCAGGCGTGAGGATGTCGAGCGGCAGCACGTCGAGCGGCGCGGTCAGGACCTGGAGGCGTTTGCCGTAGGTCGTGAGCGCGGCCTCGAAGCCAGCGGCGTCGGCCCGGTCGATCTGACTCAACAGTTCGAACACCGCTTCGCGGCGGGGCAGATCGAGATAGGTGGACACCGAGCCGTACTGAACGTCGAGATCCAGCAACGCCACCTTGAGGCCCTGCTTTCGCCCGGCGAGCGCGAGCTCCCAGGCGAGGTTGACGGCGTAGACGGTCGCGCCGACGCCCCCCGCGATGCCGTACACCGCGACGAGAGCGCCGTCGCGCTTGCGCGGGCCGGGCCCGGCCAGTGGGGCGCGCTCGCGCAGACGGTCCAGCGCCTCGGCCAATTCGCCGCGCGGCACCGGCACCGGCAGGAAGTCGTCGGCGCCGGCACGCATCAGCCGGTGCACGGCGGCGGGGGGAAGATCCTGCACAAGAAGGATCACGTGGACGCCCGCCGCGCGGGCGGCGGAGACCAGTTCCGCGAGGTCGTCGAGCCGCGCCGCGTCGCGCGCGCCGGCCGCGAACAGCACCCCGGAGGGCGCCGCCGCGCCGGGCGCGGGGCGCAGCGCTTCGCGCAGCCGGGCCGGAGCGACTTCGGCGAAACCGCCGCCCGGAAGTTCCGCTTCGAGGCCCGCGCGCAGGCCGGCGAAGGATTCGAGATCCTCCGCGACCACCAGCAGCTTCGCCTCCGGTTGCGCTGCACCGCGTCGCCCGAGGATCATGGCTTCGTCTCCGGCGCCCGCGCCGCGACGCCGCGGCGGACGGTCGATGGAAGGCCGGAGCGGCGGAGCGGCCGAACGAGGGGAGCACGCCGGACGCTCGCTCGCCGCGCCGCGCCTCCAGGGCTGGTCGCTCCTTCTTCGATCGTCGAACCCGGGGCGCTCACGGCGACCGAATCGCGGCGGAGCGACGGCGAGACGCCCCGCGCGGGAACGGGCGGGGCCGTCGCGGGGCGACCCCCGACCGCCTCGGGCATTTCGGCGGCCGGTTCCGGGGCGGCGCGGGTCGGGACGGCGAATCTCGGCCGGCGGCGGTCCCCGGGCGCGAAGCGTTCCGGGCGCGCCGAGGCGGCTTCGCGCCGCCTCGCGCCGGGGTCGGGCTCGCGGTCGCCGGCGCGGGGCGGTGTTGCGGTCGCTGAAGCGGCGCTTCGAGTCGCCGGGTTGCGAACACGCCCTGACGCCCGCTCGCGCGCGCGGCGTGGCGCGAGCGCGCCGTCAAGGGAATGCTGCGCGCTCATGACGTCGTTCCCCGCCCCCAGCTCTCGGCGCGCACGCGACCGGATACCGGCCGAGCGCCGAATCGGTCTCGGCTCGGATCGGCTGAACGGCGTTCGGTTCACGAACCGCCTGCCGTCTCTGCCGCCGCCTCTTCTGCGGCGTCGGTGACGTACCTTTGATATGCGTTGCGCGCCCGTCGGCCGTCGAAGCCGTGGGCCGGATACGGGCGGCCCCATCCGACCAAGGCGACGACAACGCGGCGGTTGCGCCGCTCGCGCCCTTCGAGGGGCACGACCGGCCGGCTCTCCCCGTAGCTTTCGACCGCCGCGAGCCGTGCGGGATGCACGCCGAGTTCCACGAGCCGTCGGGCGACGGCCCGCGCGCGGCGCAGGCCGAGACGGGCGTTGTATGGCTCCCCCCCGACGAGGTCGGCATGGCCCTCGAGGCGGAGCGTGGCATGGGGGTTCAGCGTCAGCCACCGCGCCTGCGCGGCCAGGATGCGCTCGCCGTCGTCGCCCAGAGCGGCGCTGTCGAAATCGAAGGTCAGGACCCCCGGCGCGGCCGTCTCGAAGGCGGCGGCGAGACGCGCCATGCGACGGGGCGAGGCGCCGAGGCCGGCATGGATCGCCACGTTGCCGTTCACCGCCTGTCCGAAACTGCGGTCTCCGGGCCCCCCATGACCGGCGGGCTGCGCCGCCGCCGCGCCGGTGAGGACCAAGGCGCCCGAGACCGCCGCGAGGGCGACGCTCAGCGCGCGGCGAAGGATGCGCTCACTCCACGACATATCCATATGTTCCCTCGAAGTTGCGGGAAGCCGCCGAGCGTACTCCGGGATCGGGCTCCAGCTCCACCTGGCCGAGAAGGAACAGCTCGCGCTCCGAAGGCAGGCGGATGCGGTCGGTCGGCAGTTCGAGCGCCGGCTCGGTGGCCGCCGCGGCGAGATAGGCCGTCACGAGGATCACGAGCTCCGTCTGCCGGCGCCGGAAGTCGGCCGACCGGAACAGCGTGCCGAGCACCGGCACGTCCCCGACCCAAGGCAGTTGCTGCGCGTTGTCGACGAAGTCGTCCTGCAGAAGTCCGGCGATGGCGAAGCTCTGGCCGTCGCGCAGCTCGATCGTGGTGCGCGTGCGCCGCGTCGAGAAGCCGTTGAAGGTGATGCCCTGGTTCTGGATGACGATGGAGTTGTCGATGGCCGAGCTCTCGGCCTCCAGCACCAGGTTGATGACGTCGCCGTCGATCACCGTCGGCGTGAAGCCGAGGCTGACGCCGAAGGGCTTGTATTCGATCGTCACCTCGCCCTCTTCGCCAGGGACGGGGATCGGGAACTCGCCGCCCGCCAGGAAGCTCGCGGTGTCGCCCGAGAGCGAGACGAGGTTCGGCTCGGCAAGCGTTCGGGCGACGCCCTTGCCCTCGAGAGCGTCGATCGCGAGGTTCGCGACCACGCCGCCGGCGGCGAAGCCGATGCGCACCGTGCCCTCGGTCGGCCCTCCGCTGACGTAGGGGCCGGGCAGGCCGGCGTTCCCGGGGGCCTGAGGGGCGTTGCCGGGGCCGGCGAAGTCGCCGGTGTCGATGTTGAAACCCCAGTTGCCGGACGTGGCGCCGAAACCCCAGTTGAAGCCGAGCGACTTGGTGGCGTTGCGCTGCACCTCGGCGAAGCGGACGCGCAGCATGATCTGGCGCGCACCCCCGACGCTCATCATGTTGGTGACGCGGTCGGGCGCATAGCGCTGGGCGAGGGCCATCGCCCGGTCCAGCTTCGCAGCGCCCGAGACGGTGCCGGAGAGCACGATGCCGTCGGAGGCGGTCCGGACCTCGATCGGCTCGTCGGGCAGGATCTCCTGCAGGCGGGCCTTGAACTCCTCGACGTCCGGCGCGACGCGCACGTCGATGTTGGCGATCAGCCGCCCCTCGGGGCCCAGCAGGGTCAGCGTGGTGCGCCCGGACTGCTTGCCGAGAACGTAGACCGAACGGTTGGTCAGCGCCGCCACGTCGGCGATGCCGGGGTTGGCGACGGAGACCTCGGCGAACACCTCCGCCGATTCGAGCACCAGCGCGCGGTTCACCGCGACGTCGATCACCGTCGGCGCGGCGACGTTCAGGACACGCACCGGCGCGCCGCTTCCTTGGGCGGCGGCTGGGACGGCGGCGAGCGCCAGCGCGGCGAAGGTCGCGCCCGCGGTTGCCGCCACGAAGCGGGCGTATCGGCGGATGGCGCGCATGGGTCTCCTCCCGGACTCGAAGGCATCGCATGAAGAAGCCGATGCAACCTTCTACGAATCCTTGCGTTTCCTCCGGCGGTTCGCAAGCGGCACATGGCCTTCCCCGGCTGGAAGGCCCGTCGGACCCGGCGACATGTGGCCGAAATGAAACGGCCCGCGGCGCGAGCCGCGGACCTTGCTAGCCGATCGTCGATTGACCGAAGATTGACGACGAGGGGCGGACGTCCCGCCCGAAGCGCCTCAATCCATCGTCTTTATCGAGACTTCGCTGCCCCGCCGGACGCGGACCGTCACCGGCGCGGGCTCGGGTTCCGGGGCGGCCTGGGCCACCGGCGTGATCTCGCCGAGGAGTTCGTCGCGGCGGAGGGGATCGGCCTCCGAGATCCGATCCGAGCCGTAGCCGCGCAGCGAGATGGAAAGCGTGCCGAGACTCGCGCCGAGCGTCAGGCGACGCACCTCCTCCGGGGTCCCCTGCACGGTCACCGTGCGCGCGACGCGCGCCTCGATGCGGTCGCGGTCGGTGTCCTGGTCGACGGCGATGACCTCGAGATCCTGCAGAAGAACGCGGGTGCTCGGACCCTCCGTCCGGTCGCGGATGGTCAGCAGCACGTCGATCCGGGTGCCGGGCAGCAGGAAGCCGCCGACCGAGCTGGACGCGTCGACCGGCATGGTGTGCGCCCGCATGCCCGAATCCAGCAGCGCGGCGACCGTCGCCTTCTGGCCGAAGCCGGTGATCTTGGTGCCGAGGATCGGCTCCCCGGGCTCCATGCGGCGCAGCACGGTGCGCCCCTCGGCCGCGTCACCCTCCTCGAACAGCGCCTCCAGCGCCTCGAACGCGCTTTCAGGGCGCGCCGTGGCGGGCCAGTCCACCAGCCGCACGTCCTCGCGCGTGAGGGGCTGGCCGAACTTGAGATGCTTGGCGGCGACGGCGACCTGCACGAGATCGATCTGCGGCGCGGGGTCGTCGGCGCGGGAACCGAGCCGCGCCTCGGCGGCCTGGACTTTCGCGAAGACGTAGTAGGCGGCGCCCGACGCGAGCGTGAGCCCGAGCACGAGCACGAGAAAGGCGAACATACGCACGGCGAGGGACCTCCGAAGCGGGACGGGCCGCCCGCCAGGACCTTCGAGCCCGGCGGACGGCCAACGCAGTGGGCGATAGGAACGGGCGGAGCGGCGCGAAGCGCCGCGCACTCCGCCACGCGACTGCCGACGATCAGGAGCCGTCGGTGCCCGTGGTGACGATATCAGCCTCGACACCGCTCAGCGCCGCGTCGATTTGGGTGACAAGACCGGCGATCCCGGTGTCGAGCACGGAGATCGCGCCGATCGCGAGGATGACCACCGCAGCCGTCAGCACGACCCAGTCGACGGTCACGGCGCCGGATTCGTCCTCGATGAGACGACGCGCGTTGCGGATCTTGGCGCGGAACTGCGAGATGAACATTTGGCTTCCCTCCAAACTACACGGGATCAGGGCGACGCGGCCTGCTTGATCCCAAGGACACCCGTTCTCCGGGCGGACGCTACGATGCCCCGAGGGGCGGCTGCTCTCCCCCTCTCGGGGATCGGCCCCACCGCGGGGCCCCGACATCACCGATGTCTTCACCTAGATGAACGCTGCCGGAGAAAAAATCAAGCGATTCGTTCATGAAGCTTCTTCGGCTCACTCCGAACTGAAACCCTCCCCAGCGGACTCGATCAGCGTCGAGGTGCTTTCCATCAGGACGACAAGGGTGCCGCCGATCGGATCGGCCGCCACGACGCCAAGCAGCACGACGGCCGCCGTCAGCACGACCCAATCGATGGTGACGGCCCCGCGCTCGCAGCGCATCATCCGTATAAACTGCGACATACAAATCTCCGAGGCGGGCTTCGACGGTCCCGGTGCGGTCGGACGAGTCTACACCCCAAGGGGGATGAGGTGAAAATGAATGAGACCGAAGCACGGCATAAACTTCGCCACAATCCATTGTTCACCGTAAGTTCAAAATCATTTTGGCGACAATGCAGGCCTTCGACCGCCGTCATGGCGGCGCCCGGCCTCTTGCTCGGCGCGCTTCTCGGGGCCGCTGATTCGGCCGGGGCGCAGGGCTCTCCCGCCGCCGAGCGTCCGCCGTTCACCCGGCCTGCGCCGGCCGCCGGCTCGACGGCGCCGCGCCTGCTTCCGTCGTCCCCAGCCCCCGGCCCCGGCTCCGCGCCGGCCCCGGCGGATCCATCCCTCGCGGCCTTCTGGGAGGCCCTCGGCGCGCCGGGCCCCGGCCGCCTCGCGCGGGCGGCCGAGGCGGCCGCGACCGGCCCTCTCGCCGCGCGCTGGCCGGCCTCGGCGGACCGCGCCGCCCTGACGGCGATCTTCGCCGGCCACGGCCCCGCCATCGCCCGCGCCGCGCGACGGCACGGCCTCTCGCCCGCCCTGCTCGCCGCGGTGATTCTCGTCGAATCAGGGGGCCGGGCCGGCGCGGTCAGCCCGAAGGGCGCGCTCGGCGTGATGCAGCTCATGCCGGAGACGGCCGCGCGACGCGGGGTCGACCCGCTGCGGCCCGACCAGGCGATCGGCGGCGGCGCCGCGCATCTCTCCGCGCTGCTCCGCGATCATGGCGAGGACGCGCCGCTCGCCCTCGCCGCCTGGAACGCGGGCGAAGGCGCGGTGGCCGCGGCCGGCGGCGTGCCCGACTGGCCCGAGACGCGCGCCTTCGTGCCGCGAGTCGCCGCCGCCTTCGCCGCCGCCGGCGCGCTCTGCTTTCCGGCGCCGGCGGACGCCCGGGCCGCGTGCAACGCCCCGGCCGCCCTCGCCCGGCGCTGAGCCGTCAGACCAGCGCCGCCTCGGTCTTCTCGCGCACCTCGGCCTCGTCGACGCCGTCGGCGAGCTCGACGACCTTCAGCCCGCCCTCGACCACGTCGAAGACGCCGAGATTGGTGATGATCCGGTTCACCACCGCCTTGCCGGTCAGCGGCAGGGTGCAGGCCTTCAGGAGCTTGGATTCGCCCGCCTTGTTGGCGTGATCCATGATCACCACCACCCGCTTGACGCCCGCCACCAGGTCCATCGCGCCGCCCATGCCCTTCACGAGCTTGCCGGGGATCATCCAGTTGGCGAGGTCGCCCTCCTCCGACACCTCCATGGCGCCGAGGATCGCCATGTCGATCTTGCCGCCGCGGATCATGGCGAAGCTGGTCGAGCTGTCGAAATAGCTCGTGTGCGGCAGCTCGGTGATGGTCTGCTTGCCGGCGTTGATCAGGTCCGGGTCGATCTCGTTCTCGGTCGGGAAGGGGCCCATGCCCAGCATCCCGTTCTCCGACTGGAGCGTCACCGACACCCCTTCGGGAATGAAGTTCGACACCAGCGTCGGGATGCCGATGCCGAGATTGACGTACATCCCGTCCTCGAGCTCCTGCGCGGCGCGGGCGGCCATTCGGTTGCGGTCCCAGGGCATTCTCGCTCTCCTCAGGCGGCGTCGCGCAGGGTGCGCTTCTCGATGCGCTTCTCGAACTCGCCCTGCACCAGGCGATGCACGAACACGCCGGGCAGGTGGATGGCGTCGGGGTCCAGCGAGCCGGCCGGCACGATCTCCTCGACCTCGCAGACGCAGACCTTGCCGGCCATCGCCGCGTCCGGGTTGAAGTTGCGCGAGGTCTTGCGGAACATCAGGTTGCCGGTCGGATCGGCTTTCCAGGCCTTGACGATGGAGAGGTCGGCCTTGATCGCCCGCTCGAGGATGTAGGTCTCCCCGTCGAAGTCCTTGTGCTCCTTGCCCTCGGCGATCTGCGTGCCGACGCCGGTCCTGGTGTAGAAGCCAGGGATGCCGGCGCCCGCCGCGCGCATCCGCTCGGCCAGCGTGCCCTGCGGGTTGAACTCGAGCTCGAGTTCGCCCGAAAGGAACTGGCGCATGAACTCCGCGTTCTCGCCGACATAGGACGAGATCATCTTCCTCACCTGCTTGGTCTCCAACAGAAGGCCGAGGCCGAAGTCGTCCACCCCGGCGTTGTTCGAGGCGACCGTCAGGTCCTTCACACCGGAATCCCGGATCGCCGCGATCAGGTTCTCCGGAATGCCGCAGAGGCCGAAGCCGCCCGCCGCGATCGTCATCCCGTCGAACAGGAGCCCGTCCAGCGCGTCGGCCGCCGAGCCGTAGACCTTCTTCATGCCGTCCTCCGATCCGCCTCCGCGGGCCGGCGTGCGCCGCCGGCGTCGCGCGGGGTTGTCGGGCATGCGCGGCGGGCGCGTCAAGGCGGCGTCCCGGCCGGCGCCGTTGCGTCGACGCGCCCGCGGTCTCAAGTTGAGGGTCAGCCCCAGGACCGACGACGCGCCCCGGACGCGCGCAAGGAGGACGGACCATGAACGCTCCCGCGAAGTTTCCCGTGTCGCTCAAGGACCCGGCCCTGCTCGAGGGACGCGCCTTCGTCGCCGGCGAGTGGCGCTGGGCGCGCTCCGGCCGCACCTTCCCCGTGCGCAATCCCGCCAACGGCGAGACGATCCTCGAGGTCGCCGACTGCGGGCCCGAGGACGTGCGCGAGGCCGTCGACGCCGCCTACGAGGCGCAGAAGACGTGGGCGAAGCTGCTCGCCTCCGAGCGCTCGGCGCTGGTGATGAAGCTGCGCGACCTGATGATGGAGCATCAGGAGGATCTCGGCGCGATCCTCACGGCCGAGATGGGCAAGCCCTACGCAGAGGCGAAGGGCGAGATCGCCTACGGCGCCAGCTTCCTCGAATGGTTCGCGGAGGAAGGGAAGCGCCTCTACGGCGACGTCATCCCGACGCCGTTCCACGGCAAGCGCATCCTCGCCGTCAAGCAGCCCGTCGGCGTCGTCGCCTCGATCACGCCCTGGAACTTCCCCAACGCCATGATCGCGCGCAAGATCGCGCCCGCCTTCGCCGCCGGCTGCACGGTGGTCGCGAAGCCCGCCGAGCAGACGCCCCTCTCCGCCACCGCCATGGCCGTGCTGGCCGAGCGCGCGGGCTTCCCGGCGGGCATCTTCAACGTCGTCACCTCCTCGGACGGCCCCGCCGTCGGCAAGGAGATGTGCGACAATCGCAAGGTGCGGAAGCTGACCTTCACCGGCTCCACCGAGGTCGGGCGCATCCTGATGCGCCAGTGCGCCGACGACATCAAGAAGATCAGCCTGGAGCTCGGCGGCAACGCGCCCTTCATCGTGTTCGACGACGCCGATCTCGACGCGGCGGTGCAGGGGGCCATGGCCTCCAAGTTCCGCAACGCCGGGCAGACCTGCGTCTGCGCCAACCGCATCTACGTCCAGCGCGGCGTCTACGACGCCTTCGCGAAGAAGCTGGTGGAGAAGGTTCAGGGCCTCAACGTCGGCGACGGCTTCGAGGAGGGCGTGACCACCGGCCCCCTGATCGACGAACAGGGCCTCGAGAAGGTCGAGAGCCACGTCGCCGACGCGCTCGAGAAGGGCGGCGAGACCGCCTACGGCGGCTTCCGCCACGCCCTCGGCGGCACCTACTACACCCCGACGGTGCTCACCGGCGTCACCCAGGCGATGAAGGTGGCGAAGGAGGAGACCTTCGGCCCGGTCGCCCCGCTCTTCCCCTTCGACACGGAGGAGGAGGTGATCGCGATGGCCAACGACACCGAGTTCGGCCTCGCCTCCTACTTCTACAGCCGCGACGTCGGCCGCTGCTGGCGCGTGGGCGAGGCGCTGGAATACGGCATCGTCGGCGTCAACGACGGCATCATCTCCACCGCCGTCGCGCCCTTCGGCGGGGTCAAGCAGTCCGGCCTCGGGCGCGAAGGCTCCAAGTACGGGATCGAGGACTTCGTCGAGATCAAGTACATGAGCATGGGCGGCATCTGACGCCGCCGCGCCTCCCGCCCGGCGGCCGCCGCGCCGCCGGGCGGAAAGCCGCGCCCGGCCGCGCGCCCGGCGCTTGCGCGTTTTCCGAAAGCGCCGCAGCATTTCGGCCATGCGCCGCCTGCTCCTAGCCCTCGCCGCCCTCGCCGCCCTGCCCGCCGCGGCCGCCGCCGAGACGGAGGTCGACGTCGAGCTGGTGCTGGCCGTCGACATCTCCCGCTCGATGGACTTCGAGGAACTCAAGCTCCAGCGCGACGGCTACGTCCAGGCCTTCCGCGACCCGGCCGTGATCCGCGCGGTCGAGGGCGGGCTCATCGGGCGCATCGCCGTCCTCTACTTCGAATGGGCCGGCCCCTCGATCCGCAACGTCGTGGGCGAGTGGCGCCTGATCGAGGACGCCGAGGACGCCGCCGCCTTCGCCGACGACCTCGCCGCCGGCGCCGTCACCGCGGCGATCGGCACCTCCATCTCCGGCGCGCTCGACTACGCCGTCTCCGCCTTCGACGGCAACGGCTTCGCGGGCCTGCGCCGGGTGATCGACGTCTCGGGCGACGGGCCGAACAATGCCGGAACACCGGTGACCCGCGCGCGCGACGCCGCCGTCGCCGCGGGCGTCACCGTCAACGGCCTGCCGGTGATGCTGAAGGCCCATGACGGCCCGTTCAGCCTGCGCGAGCTCGACGTCTATTACGAGGACTGCGTGATCGGCGGTCCGCTCAGCTTCGTCCTGCCGCTCCGGGAGGCCGAAAAGTTCGCCGAGACGGTGCGCCGCAAGCTGATCCTCGAGATCTCCGGGCTCACGCCGCCGGCGCCCCCGCGCGTGATCCCCGCCCAGCTCGGCCTCGGCCCGAAGCGGACCGAGCCGCGCATCGACTGCCTGATCGGAGAGAAACGGCGGGAGCGCTGGATGCGCCAGCGCGGCTGGGACTGGTGAGGCCCCGCCTCATGCCGCCCCCACCCGCCGCTACGCCCCCTCGCGCCGCGCCGGCGGCAGGGCCGCCCGCGCCCGCGGCGCCGGGCGCCGCCGCGAAAGCCCGTGCGCCGTCTTGTCCCAGAAGGCCGGCGCCGCCACCGCCTCCGCCAGCGCCTTGAAGGCCGAGAGCGTGCCGAGCGCGGCGTAGAACGGCAGCAGCGGCGCCCAGCGCGCCAGCTCCGGCCGCCCCGCACGCCGCGCCGCCAGCACGGCCGAGCCGATCATCACCGCCTGCCCCAGATGCAGGGCGAGGAGCGCCGCCGCCGCCAGCCAGCCCGGCGCCGCGCCGAGCCCCGGCGCCCCGAGCGCCCCCCACCAGACCCAGCCCGCCAGCAGCAGCGGCAGCCCCAGCGAGGCCGCCGCCGCGCCGAGGAACAGCGCCTGGAACCCGAGGAACCCGCGCCAGCCGAGGTCGCGCCGCAGCCGCCCCGGCGCGCGCATGTGCACCAGCCAGGTCATCAGGAACCCCTTCTGCCAGCGCGAGCGCTGGCGCAGCCAGGCCAGCGGCCGGCGCACCGCCTCCTCGGAGGTCTCCGAATCGATCAGACCGATCCGGTAGCCCGCCCGCGCCAGCCGGATGCCGAGATCGGCGTCCTCCGTCACGTTCCAGGCGTCCCAGCCGCCCAGCCGCTCCAGCACCCGCCGGCGGATGAAGAACGACGTCCCCGCCAGCGTCGGCGGCGCGCCAAGGCGGATCAGCGCCGGCAGCGCCAGCCGGAACCACACCGCGTAGTCGAGCGCGAAGAGCCGCGGCATCCATCCGTCGCCGGTGTTGTAGATGCCGAGCCGCGCCTGCACGCAGGCGAGCCGCGCCGGCGCCGTCGCCAGCGCCGCCGCGGCCCGAAGCAGCTGATCCGCCGCCGGTCGGTCCTCCGCGTCGTAGACGCCGACGATCGTGCCCCGCGCGAAGTCGAGCGCATGGTTCAGCGCCCGCGGCTTGGTCCGCGGCGCCCCCGGCGGCACGGGGATCGTGCGGATCCAGGGCGGCGGACGCGCCGCCGCCACCGCCTCGGCCGTCGCCCGGTCGTCCGCCTCCAGCGCCAGCAGCACCTCGAGCCGCTCCCGCGGCCAGTCGAGCGCGACCAGCCCTTCGATCAGTTCCGCCACCACCGCCGGCTCCCGGTGCAGCGCGACGAGGATGGAGACCGAGGGCAGCCGCTCCGCCGCCGCCGGATGGCGCCTGAGCGCCGGCGCGGCGGGCGGGCGCGGCGGCGGCGCCAGCAGCGCGGCGAGCCGCATCGCCACGTTCGCCATGTTCAGCGTCAGCGCCGCGAGGAACAGCACCGGCAGCACCACCCCCGGCGCCGCCGCCGCCGCGAGGCCGAGCGCCGCGAGACAGGCGCCCAGCGCCGCCCGCGGCCTCGTCGCCGCCAGTCCTCGGGCCGAAAGCCGCGCCGGCGTGCGCCCCGCCGCCCGCGCCGCGCGGACCTCCGGATGCAGCGCCAACAACGCCGCCTCGAAGCGCCGCGGCCCGCAGGCCGCCGGCACGATCTCCTCGCCCGTCAGCCCGAGCGCCCGGGTCAGGCCCGGCAGGTCCCGTGACAGCCTCGCCGGCTCCGGCGAGGCCACCAGCACCCGGCCCGCCGCGTCGCGCCGCCAAGGCAGCGCCCGCCGCTCCAGCATCGCCGGCAGCCGCGCGGCCGTCGCCAGCGCGAGGTCGGGCGGCTCGGCCACGGGATCGACGAGCGGCGCCCCCCCTTGCACCGCCAGCGCCGTCTCGACCGCCTCGGCCGAGGCGAGCCCGTTCGCCCGCAGCACCTCGCCCAGCGGCGCACCGGAGCGGCGCTGGCGGCGCAGCGCCTCCGCCAGCGCCGGCCGGTCCAACGCCCCCGCATCGAGCAGGATCACGCCCAGCCGCTTGCGCCGCGCTCCCGCCTGCGTCGCCTCCGAAAGCTCCGGCGCCGCGCCCATCGCCTCTCCCGATCCCATCCGCCGGGAGCCTCGCGGGCGAAGGTTAAGCGCCGATGAATCGCCCGCCGGTCAGCCGATCCGCGCCGCCCCGTCCCGCCTCGGATCGGCCGTCGCCTCCACCGCGCCGGAGGCCGCGCGCCGCACCGCATGGACGCCGCCGAAGAACAGGCTGTCCCGCGCCCAGGGCCGCGCCTCTGGATACGCCGCCAGCAGCGCCTCGCGCTCCGCCGCCGGGAAACGGTCCTCGAAATCCACCGCCGGCGGCGCGCCCGGCTCCGGCCCGGCGTCGACGTGCAGCCGCGGCGCGCCGACGGCGGCGTCCAGCGCCTCCCCCCGGTCGACGATCCGCGCGATCACCGACGTCATGGCCGATCGGATGCGGTTCGACCCGCCCGAGCCCAGCGCCACCGCGCTCCCGTCCTCCGCGTCCAGGATCGTCGGCGCCATCATCGAGGCGAGCCGCACGTCCGGGCGCCAGCGGTCCAGCCCCTCCGGCAGCAGATCCTCCTCGCCCAGCATGTTGTTGGGCATGATCCCCGTGCCGGGCGCGATCATCCCGCAGCCCTCGCCGTTGGAGAGGGTCAGCGCCGCCGCCATGCCCTTCGCGTCCACCGCCGAGACATGCGTGGTCCCCCGCACCGAGGCCGGCGCCCCCGCCAGCGCCCGCCACCGCGCCAGGCTCTCGTCGGAGAGCAGGCCCGAGAGCGCCTCCTCCCCCGCCTCCAGCCGCGCCCGTCGCGTCAGCGCGAAGGCCCGCGCCAGCGCCGCAGCGCCGGGCCGCTCCCCCAGCAGCTCCAGCGCGAAGGCGATCAACGTGCCGCCGAGGCTCGGCGCCGGGTTCAGCGCCACCCGCCGCCCGCCGCGCCGCACCACCAGCGGCTCGCGCCAAAGCGCCCGCCAGCGGCGCAGATCCGTCGCCGTCAGATGCCCGCCCTCGCCCGTCAGCGCCAGCAGCGCCTGCGCCAGTTCCCCCTCCTGCGCGAAGCGCGGCCCCTCGCGCGACCAGACGTCGAGCGCGTCGGCGTAGTCCGGATTGGCGAGCCGCGCCCCCGCGCCCAGCACCGCCCCCTCCGGCGCATAAAGCGCCCGCGCCTCCGCCGTCGCGGTGTAGATCGGCGCGACGACGGTCAGCAGATGCGCCTGAAACTCCGACAGCGGCGCGCCCTTCGCCGCCGCCTCCACCGCCGGGCGCGCCAGCTCGACCATCGGCACGCGCCCGAAGCGCTCATGCGCCTCCGCCAGCCCCACCGCCACGCCGGGCGTCGCGATCGAGGCCGCGCCGATGTGGAAGCGCTGCCGCGTCTCGCCGAAATCGGCCTCGACCTCGCGCAGATCCCATTCGCCCTCGGGCCGGCGCGCCCGCGGCGTCTGCACGAAGAAGTCGAGCAGGCGCAGCCGCCCCCCGGGCTCGCGCAGCATCAGGAAGCCCCCGCCCAGCAGCCCGGCCAGCACCGGCTCCACCGCCGTCGCGGCCAGCGCGCCGGCGATGCAGGCGTCCACCGCCGTCCCCCCGGCGGCCAGCGCCTCGGAGGCGGCCTCGGCCGACACGGCATGACCGGCGGCGACGGCGTGACGGGGCATGGCGCGATCTCCCGAATGGTCCAGGACCCGGCGTGCGATGCCTCGCCCGGCCGCTCCGCGCAAGGGCCGGGCGCGACCCGATGGCACGCCACGCGCTCGTGAGCGCCGCGCGCGCCGCACGCCATTGTGCGCAGGCCGCCGGGGCGGTATCTCCGAAGGCATGGTCGCCCGGGACGTCTCGATCTGGAAATTCGCCAACCCGGCCCGCTTCATGCGGCTCTCGGGCGCGCTGCTGCCCTGGGTCTCGGCGGCCGCGGCGGTCACGCTGACCCTCGGCCTCGTCTGGGGCTTCTTCTTCACGCCGGACGACTACCAGCAGGGCTCGACCGTCAAGATCATCTACATCCACGTCCCCGCCGCGACGATGGCGATCAACGTCTACGCGATGATGGGGGTGATGAGCCTGATCTGGCTGATCCGCCGCCACCACGTCTCCGCCCTCGCCGCCAAGGCCGCGGCGCCCGTCGGCGCGGCGATGGTGCTGATCGCGCTCGTCACCGGCGCGCTCTGGGGCCAGCCGATGTGGGGCACCGCCTGGGCCTGGGACCCTCGGCTCACCAGCTTCCTGATCCTCTTCTTCTTCTACGTCGGCTACATCGCCCTCTGGGCCGCGATCGACGACCCGGACAGCGCCGCGGACCTCACCTCGGTCCTCTGCCTCGTCGGCTCGGTGTTCGCCGTCGTCTCCCGCTACGCCGTCTATTTCTGGAGCCAGGGGCTCCACCAGGGCTCCTCTCTCAGCCTCGACAAGGAGACCAACGTGGCCGACGTGTTCTGGCGCCCGCTGGTGATCTGCCTCGCCGGCTTCTTCCTGCTGTTCCTCGCGCTCCTGCTGCTGCGCGTGCGGACCGAGATCCGCCTGCGCCGCGCCCGCGCCATCCGCCTGGCGGCGGGGGAGGGCGCGTGATGCCCGATCTCGGCCCCTATTCGGCCTACGTGCTCGGCTCCTACGCCGCCGCGCTCGGGCTTCTCGCCGCGCTGGTGATCGCCTCGCTCCGCGCCTCGGCCCGCGCCAGGGCCGAACTCGAGCGGCTCGAGGCGCGCCACGGCCGCAGGCGCGCGTCATGAGGCGTCCTCCCCTCTGGGCCGCGATCCCGCTGATCCTCGTCCTCGCCTTCGGCGTGCTCGCCTGGACGATGCTGGGCCGCGACAAGGACACGCTGCCGAGCGTCCTGATCGACCGGCCGGCCCCGAACATGGACCTGCCGCCGCTCGAGGAAGGGGGCGAGGGGCTCACCACCGCCATGCTCCAGGCCGACGGCGTCAAGCTGGTCAACGTCTGGGCGAGCTGGTGCGGTCCCTGCCGGGTGGAGCATCCGGAGCTTATGCGCCTCGAGGAGATGGGCGTCACCATCCACGGGCTGAACTACAAGGACCGGCCCGCCAACGCGAAGGGCTTCCTCGAGGAACTCGGCGATCCCTACGCCAGCGTCGGCGTCGACGAGCGCGGCCGCGCCGGCATCGAATGGGGCGTCTACGGCGTGCCCGAGACCTTCGTGGTCGACGGCGACGGCCGCATCGCCTTCAAGCATGTCGGCCCGATCCAGAACGACGACCTCGAGTCGAAGATCCTTCCGGCGATGCGCGCCGCAGGCTGGAGCGCGCCCGAAGGCTAGCCCTTCTCCTCCAGCCCGTGGCGCTTCAGCACGCCCATCTGGCTCATCACGAAGCCGAAGGTCAGAGCGGGGCTGGCGAAGGTCTTGAAGCTGACCCAGAACGCCTCCGTCTGCGTGCGCCACACCGCCTCGTTCAAGACGGCGAGGAACACGAAGAACAGCGCCCAGCGCTTCGTCAGGATCGTCCAGCCGGCGTCCGTCATCGGCAGCGCGTCGCCCATCAGGTCCTTCAGGTAGGACCGCCCCCGCGTCAGCCCGAAGCCCAGCGCCCCGGCGAAGATCAGGTTCACGATGGTCGGCTTCATCTTGATGAAGGTCGCGTCCTGAAGCCACAGCGTCAGGCCGCCGAACACCACGACCATCACCGCCGTCACCACCGCCATCTTCGGCAGGCTGCGCGTCAGCCACCACGAGGCGACGAGCGCGGCGAGGATCGTCGGGATGAACACCGCCGTCGCGGTGTAGATGTCGCTGCGGGTGTAGGTGACGAAGAAGACGGCGATGGGGCCGATCTCCAGCGCCAGCTTCAGGAACGGCGAGGGTGAGGTGGTCTGGGTCATGCGTTCGACCTAGCCCGCCGCGCGCCGCCCGTCGAGCGTTTCGCGCGGGCCGCAGGGCCGATCGCCGGCGCCGCGGCCGCCGCGTCCGGCCGCGGTTCCGCGAGCCCGCAGCTCAGTCCGCCGCCGGCCCGCCGGGCCGCTGCGCGTGCAGCGCCAGCAGCTGCAACGCCACCGTCGCTCCCGCCAGCGCCGTGATCTCCGCCACGTCGTAGGCCGGCGCGACCTCGACCACGTCCATCCCCTGAAGATCGATCCCCGCCAGTCCGCGCAGGATCGCCAGAGCCTGCCAGGTCGCGAGGCCCCCGACGACCGGCGTCCCGGTCCCCGGCGCGAAGGCCGGGTCGAGGCCGTCGATGTCGAAGGTCAGATGCACCGGCGCGTCGCCCACCCGCGCCCGGATCGCCTCCACCGTCGCCGCGACGCCCCGCTCGTGCACCGCGACCGCGTCCCAGACCTGCATTCCCTTGTGATCGTCGTAATGCGTGCGGATGCCGACCTGTATGGAGCGCGCCGGATCGACGGCGCCCGCCTCCACCGCCGTGTGGAACATCGTCCCGTGATCGATCCAGTCGGCCGGCGCGGCGTAGGTGTCGGCATGGCTGTCGAACTGGACCAGCGCCACCGGCCGCCCGAGTCGCTCCGCCTCCGCCTTGATGACCGGCCAAGAGCAGTAATGGTCGCCGCCCAGCATCAGCGGCGTCGCCCCCGCGTCGAGGATCGCGCCGGCCGCGGCCTCGATCGCGCCCGGAATCTCCATCGGAGCCCCGTGGGGGATGTGCACGTCGCCCCAGTCCACCACCCGCATCACCTCCAGCGGATCGAAGCCCGAGGGCCAGAGCCGCGACCAGCTCAGCTGCGCCGAGGCCGCGCGGATCGCCCGCGGCCCGAACCTCGCCCCCGGCCGATTCGAGACCGACTGGTCGAACGGCACGCCCATCACCGCGACGTCGACCCCCTCCAGCCGTCGGGCATAGGGCCGCCGGCAGAAGCTGAGCGCGCCGGAGAACATCTGTTCGTCATGGCTCGGCGTGCGCGGATCGTCGGCGAGGAAGGCGTGGTCCTTGCGGTGCGGGTCGCTCATCTCGGGCCCTCGTCGGCTGCATCGGTCGGGAGGGAGCGTCGCGTGCCCCGCCGCCCGGCGCAACGCCGCGCAGCTTCCGGCGACCGGGGCGCGGCCACGCTTGCCGTCGCGCGCCACCTGTGATCACGATCGCGCATGACCCTCGTCCCCGATCTGCCGCCGACGCCCGCCGAACCCGCCGCCGGCCCTGCGCACGAACGGGTCTACAAGGCGCTCCGCCGCCGCATCCTCGTCGGCGACATGAAGCCGGGCGAGGCGCTGACGCTCCGCGGCGTCGCCGCCGATCTAGGCGTCTCGATGACCCCGGCGCGGGAGGCGGTGCGCCGCCTCGCGGCCGAGGGCGCGCTCGCCATCTCCGCCTCCGGCCGCGTCTCCACCCCGGTGCTGACGCCGCAGCGGATCGAGGAGCTGGCCGCGATCCGCACCCTGCTGGAGCCCGAACTCGCCGCCCGCGCCCTGCCCCGCGCCCATCTGAGCCTCGTGGAGCGCCTCGGCCGCATGGACGCCGAGTTGGAGCGCCTGCGCCGCGAGGGCGACGTCGCGGGCTGGCTCCGCGGCGATCTCGACTGGCGGCGCACCCTCTACCTCCGCGCCCACGCGCCCGCGATGCTGGCGCTGGCCGAGACGGTCTGGCTGCAGTCGGCGCCCAGCCTCCGCGCCCATCACGCCCGCCGCGGCCTCGGCCGCGCGCCGAGTCTCCGCCGCAAGGCCCTCGCGGCGCTGGCGGCGGGCGACGAATCGGGCCTCCGGCTTGCGGTGCGCGAGGAGGTGCGCCAGACCCTGCTGACGCTGCTCGCGCCCGAAGGGCTCGACGCCGCCTGAGCCCGGAGCGCCCGATGAACAAGCCGAGCAACCTCCGCCCCACCGCCGCCTACCAGGCGATGGACGCGGCGCATCACTGGCACCCCTTCACCGACACCAAGGCGCTGAACGCCAGGGGCGCCCGCGTCATCGCCCGGGCCGAAGGCGTCTGGCTCGAGGACACCGACGGAAACCGCATCCTCGACGGCATGTCCGGCCTCTGGTGCGTCAATCTCGGCTACGGCCGGCCGGAGATCGTGGACGCGGTCGCCCGCCAGATGGGCGAGCTCCCCTACTACAACACCTTCTTCCAGACGACCCACCCGGCCGCGGCGGAGTTCGCCGAGGCGCTGACGGCCGAAGCCCCGGACCACGTCAACCGCGTGTTCTTCGCCAATTCGGGCTCCGAGGCGAACGACACCGCCTTCCGCCTCGCCCGCGTCTACTGGGACTGCCTCGGCAAGCCCTCGAAGAAGACCTTCATCGCCCGCACCAACGGCTATCACGGCTCCACCGTCGCCGCGGCGTCCCTCGGCGGCATGGCCGGGATGCACGCCCAGTCGGGCCTGCCGATCGAAGGGATCCGCCACATCCCCCAGCCCTACTGGTTCGGCGAAGGCCGTCCCGAAGGGCTCTCGCCCCAGGATTTCGGCCTCGCCCGCGCGCGCGAGCTGGAACAGGCCATCGACGAAATCGGCGAGGAGAACGTCTGCGCCTTCATCGCCGAGCCGATCCAGGGCGCCGGCGGCGTCGTGATCCCGCCCGAGACCTACTGGCCCGAGATCGCCCGCATCTGCCGCGAGCGGGAGATCCTCCTGATCGCCGACGAGGTCATCTGCGGCTTCGGCCGCACCGGAAACCGATGGGGCTCCGAGACCTACGGCATCGAGCCCGACCTGATGACCATCGCCAAGGGCATGACCTCCGGCTACCTCCCGATGGGCGGCCTGATGATCTCCGACCGCGTGGCCGACGTCGTCATCGACCGCGCCGGCGAGTTCTTCCACGGCTACACCTATTCCGGGCATCCCGCCGCCTGCGCCGCCGGCCTCGCCACCCTCCGCATCATGCGCGAGGAAGATCTGCTCGGGCGCGTGAGGGACGTCCTCGCGCCGAAGCTCGCGACCCTCTGGACCGCGCTCGGCGACCATCCCCTCGTCGGCGAGGCCCGCACCAAGGGCTTTCTCGGCGCGCTCGAACTGGTGCAGGACAAGCGCACCGGCGCACGCTTCCCCGCCTCGGCCGCCGCGGGCACGCGCGCCCGCGACCTGGCGGTCGAGCACGGCCTGGTCATGCGCGCCGTGGGCGACACGCTGGTGATCTCGCCGCCCTACGTCATCGCGGAGGACGAGCTCGACGACCTCGCCGCGCGCGCGCGGGGCACGCTGGACGCCCTCGCGGACGCCCTCTCCGCCGCGGGCCGCGCATGAGCGCCCGCCGCCGCGGCGCGGACGAGGCGGAGGCCGAACCTCCGAGCCTCCTCCGGCGCATCCTGCGCATCGGGCTCGGCGGCGCGCTCGCCGTCGCGATCCTGCTCTCGTTCCTCCCCGGCGAGACGCCCGGCATACTCCCCCCGCCCCCCGTCGCGCCCGGCTCGACGGCGGAGGAGGTCGTCGCCAGCGTCCTCGCCTCCGAGCGTCTGATCGACGGCATCCGCGAAGGCGCCGCGAAGGAGGTGGTCTGGGCCGGCGCGCCGGGCGAGGTGACGCCCCTCTCGGTCGTCTACGTCCACGGCTTCTCGGCCACCAAGGCCGAACTCCGCCCGGTGCCCGACCGCGTGGCCGAGGCGCTCGGCGCCAATCTCTTCCTCACCCGCCTCGCCGGCCACGGGCGCACCGGCGAGGCGCTCGGCCGCGCCGAGGCCAGCCACTGGATGCTCGACATGGCCGAGGCCCTGGCCGTCGGCAAGGCGATCGGCGAGCGCACGCTGGTGATCGCCACCTCCGCCGGCGCAGCCCTCGCCGCCGTCTCGGCGGTGGAGCCCGCCGGCCGGGACGGCGTCGCCGGCTACGTCCTCGTCTCCCCCGCGTTCGAGCTGCAGGCCTCCGGCGCACGCCTGCTGCGCCTGCCCTTCGCGAGGACGCTCGCGCCGCTGATCCTCGGCCCCGAACGCGCCTGGGAGCCGCGCAACGCCGCCCACGCCGAAGGCTGGACCGCGCGCTACCCGACCGAGGCGCTGGTCCCGCTCGCCGGCCTCGTCGACGCCGCCGCCCTGACCGACTACGCGACCGCCTCCGCCCCGGCCCTGTTCCTGCTCTCGGACGAGGACCGCGTCGTGGACCCCGAGGCCGCGCGCGAGATCGCCCGGCGCTGGGGCCCGGCCCCGGGCGCCGCCGTGGTTCCGATCGCGCTCGCGCCCGGCGACGACCCGGACGCCCACGTCATCGCCGGAGACGCCCTCAGCCCCGGCTCGACCGAACGCGTGACCGAGGCGATCCTCGACTGGGCCGCGCGCGAGGGCCTCGCCGCGCCCGCCGCGGAAGCCCCCGGCGCGGAGGAGGGCTGACCCGACCGGCTCCGCAGGCCGGATCAGCCGAGGATCGCCGCCACCGCGACCGCCGCGAGCCCCAGAAACGCGGTCGCCACCGAGGCGAGGTTCACCGCCTGCATCCGGGCCAGCGCCTTGCGCGCCGCCTCCGGGTCCAACGCCCCGCGCTTCACCCGCAACGCTTCGCGCAGGCACCAGCCGAGCCCGAGCAGCCCGACGATCGCCAGCGCCACGCCGACCCAAAGCACCGCGGTCATCTCAGCCCCCCGGCACGGCGTCGATCTCCGCCGCCAGGGCCGGCCCCTCGGCCAGCCGAGCCACCCAGCCCGCGGGCACGCCGCGCCCGCCGATGCCCCGGCTCGCGCCCAGGAGGGCGCCCATGGGCACGGCGCGGCCGCAGGAATCGCCGCCGGCGCGGATGTTGGCCTCGAGCGCCGCGCGCCCGTCGTCCCCCGCCCAGACCAGGCAGCGCACCATCACGGGCAGCCCCTGCGGCAGGTGACAGGCCCGCCCGACCTCGCCGGCGTAGTCCACCGGATCGGCGTCGCTCTCCCGCGCCCGCTCCAGCGCGGCCGCGACCTCGGGGGCGGCCGCCGCCTCGCCCGCCAACAGCGCCTGCGGCAGCGAAGCGCCCGCCAGCGCCGCGGAGAGCGTCGCGGCATAGGCCCGCGCCCAATCCCGTGCGGCCGCGCCGGTGTTGGTGATCGAGACGCAGACGTCGATCTCCGCCTCCGACGCCCCCCCAGGTCGCGCCAGAAGGGCCGGCAGGCGCGAGACGGCGGGCAGCTGATCGTCCTCGACGCCCGAAGGAGCGCGTTCGCCCGCGGCGAGCCGCGCCAGCGTCCCCTTCGTGGGCCGGTCGACATAGCCGGTCCAGTCGCCGCCGGGCCCGAAGCTCGCGGCGAACAGGTCCTGCGCGCGCACCGGATCGAAGCCGCCGACCAGCGCCCGCAGCATCGCGCGCAGCTGCCAGCCGTATTGCGACAGATCCCCGGCCCGCTTGCCGCCGTGCACGAAGACGCCTTTGGCCCCGTCGTAATCGGCGGCGTCCGGGGTGCGGAAGGCGAGCGGCCCCGCCAGAGCCGCGATCCGCGCGGGATCGTAGAGCCAGTGCAGCCCCAGCGCCGCGGCGTCGGCGGCGAAGGCGCCCAGCAAGGCCGCCTCCGCCCGCTCCCGGCGCGGATCGGCGCGATGCGTGTCCGTGGTCATGCGGCGCTCCCTCTCCGATACGAGGTTCGGTCTGCGGGCCCCGGCGCGAATTGTCCAGCCGACCGCCGGAAAGCGGGCGGAGACGACGGCCGGGCCGGGGGCGCTCCCGCCCCGCGGCGTCTCCCTCGCGGGAGACGCCGCGAGGTCGGGCCGAGCGGCGCGGTGGGGGCCCTGCGGGCCCGTCACCGCGCCGAGGGCGCTCTCGCCCGGCATAGGCACGAGGCCATGACGCTCGCCGCGCGGAGTGCCGAAGGGGAGCCGGCGCAGGCTGGCGGGCGGGCCGGCGCCGCCGAAGGCGGCGCTCGGGGCGACCGTCAGCCAGCCGGCGTGAAGCCGCCGCCGGAGGGCGAGTCGAGCCAGAACACGTCCCCCGCGCCCATCTCCGTCCGGTCCGCCGAGCGCAACTCCTCCACGGTCCCGTCCGCCCGCGCCACCCGCGTCCGGCCGAGCTCTCCCGGACCGCCGTCCTCCAGCCCCGGCGGCGGCACGACCCGATGGCCGGAGAGGATCGCCGCCGTCATCGGCTCGAGGAACCGGATCCGCCGGCGTACCCCGTCGCCGCCCCGGAACACACCCTCGCCGCCGGAGCCGCGGCGGATCGAGAACTCCTCCAGCAGCACCGGAAAGCGCCACTCCAGAACCTCCGGATCGGTCAGCCGCGAATTCGTCATGTGCGTATGCACCGCCGAGGTCCCCGGATGCCCCGAGCCGTCGTTCAGGCGTCCGGCGCCCGAGCCGCCGCAGATCGTCTCGTAGTACTGATAGCGCGCATCGCCCCAGGTGGTGTTGTTCATGGTCGACTGCGCCGCCGCCATCACCCCCAGCGCCAGGAACAGCGCCGAGGTGACCGCCTGCGAGGTCTCGACGTTCCCCGCGATCACCGCCGCCGGATACTCGGGCGACAGCATCGTCCCCTTCGGCAGCACGACCTCGAGGGGCTTCATCACCCCCTCGTTCATCGGGATCCGGTCGTCCACCAGACAGCGGAAGACATACAGCACCGCCGCCCGCGTCACCGGCTCCGGCGCGTTGTAGTTGGTGGCGAGCTGCCCGGTCGTCCCGGTGAAGTCGATCTTCGCCGTCCGCGCCTCCCGATCCACCCGGACCGAGACGCGGATCTCCCGCGGCGCCCCGTCGTAGTCGGGGTCCATCTCGTAGACGTAGTCCGCGTCCCTCAGCCGCTCGATGGCCCGCCGCACGCACTCCTCGGCGTTGTCCTGAACGTGGCGCATATAGGCGTCGACCACCTCCCGCCCGAACTGCGCCACCATCCTGCGAAGCTCCTGCGCTCCCTTCTCGCAGCTCGCCACCTGCGCGCGCAGATCCGCCAGATTGGTCTCCACCGCCCGCACCGGCCATTCGCCCGAAAGCAGAAGCTCGCGCGTCTCCGCCTCCCGGAACCGCCCGCGCTCCACCAGCGTCCAGTTGTCGATGAGGACGCCCTCCTCCTCGACCCGGCGCGAATCCGGCGGCATCGAGCCCGGCGTCAGCCCGCCGACGTCGGTGTGGTGCCCGCGCGCCGAGACGTAGAACAGGATCTCCTCGCCCGCCTCGTCCCAGACCGGCGTGACGACGGTGATGTCCGGCAGATGCGTCCCGCCGTTGTAGGGCGCGTTCAGCACGAACACGTCGCCCGGACCCATCTCCGGGTTCTGCGCCATGATCGCCTTCACCGAGGCCGCCATGGAGCCGAGATGCACCGGCATGTGCGGCGCGTTGGCGATCAGGTCGCCCTCCCGGTCGAACACGGCGCAGGAGAAGTCGAGCCGCTCCTTGATCGTCACGCTGGCGGCGGTGTTCTCCAGCACCGCCCCCATCTGCTCGGCGATCGACATGAAGAGGTTGTTGAACACCTCCAGCAGGATCGGATCGGCCTTCTTCGTGCCGACCGCCTCGGCCTCGGCCCGCGCCTCGTGGCGCACCAGCCGCACATGGTCGTGGCCCGTGATCTCCGCCCGCCAGCCCTGCTCGATCACGACGGAGGTGTGCTCCTCCACCAGCACCGCCGGCCCGGTCAGCACGTCGCCGGGCCGCAGCGCCTCGCGCCGCACGAAGCGCGCCTCGCGCCACGCCCCTTCCGAGAAGAACTTCCCGACGAACGCCGTCTCGTAGGCGTCCTCCGGCCGCTCGCGCACCGCGCGCTCCGGCTCCGAGAGATCCGCCGCGCGCCCCACCGCCTCGTTGGTCACCGCCTCGATCACCAGCGCCTTGTCGCCCGGATCGAAGCCGAAGCGCTGCCGATGCGCCTCGCCGAAGGCCCGGCGCATCTCCGCCATCGTCCCGAAGGGCACGGCGAGGGCCGTGTCCGTCCCCTCCACCTTCAACAGGAACCGCGGCGTGATCGAGATCGCCGCCGGCGACACCCCCTGCGCCTCCACCTCGTCATGGACGAAGCCCGACATGCGGTCCAGATCCGCCGCCGCCTGCAACCGGCTCTCCGGCGTCAGCCGCGCCTCCACCGCCAGCTGCCGCGATGCGCGGATGTCCGCCAGCCCCATGCCGTAGGCGCTCAGCAGCGAGGCCAGCGGATGGATCAGGCACCGCTCCATCCCCAACAGGTCCGCGATCCGGCAGGCATGCTGCGCCCCCGCGCCCCCGAACACCGTCAGGCAGTATTTCGAGACCTCGTAGCCCCGCTGCACGCTGATCGTCTTGATCGCGTTCGCCATGTTCTCGCAGGCGATGCGCAGGAAGCCGTCCGCGACCGCCTCCGCCGGCCGCCCGATCTCCGTCGCAAGCGCCTCGAACTTCGCCCGCGTCGCCTCGGCGTCGAGCGGCGCGTCCGCGTCGGGCCCGAAGATCGCCGGGAAGAACTCCGGCCGGAGCTTGCCGACCATCACGTTGGCGTCGGTCACGGCGAGCGGCCCGCCCCTCCCGTAGCAGGCCGGCCCCGGATCGGCCCCGGCGCTGCGCGGGCCCACCTGCAGCCGCCCGTCCTTCCAGACCAGCAGGCTGCCGCCCCCCGCCGCCACCGTATGGATGTTCATCATCGGCGCCCGAAGCCGCACCCCCGCGACCTCGGAGTGCAGCACCCGCTCGAACTCGCCGGCATAGTGGCAGACGTCCGTCGACGTCCCGCCCATGTCGAAGCCGACGATCCGGTCCTCGCCCGCGATCTCCGAGGTCCGCACCGCCCCGACGACGCCCCCCGCCGGACCCGAAAGGATCGCGTCCTTGCCCTGGAACAGCGCCGCGTCGGTCAGCCCGCCGGAGCTCTGCATGAACATCAGCTTGCCCGCGACCGCCTCGACGTCCTCTCCCGAGAACGCCGCCGCCACCCGGTCGACGTAGCGTCTGAGGATCGGCGAGAGATAGGCGTCGACCACCGTCGTGTCGCCGCGAGACACCATCTTCATCAGCGGCGAGACCTCGTGGGAGACGGAGACCTGCCCGAACCCCACCTCCCGCGCGATCTGCCCCGCCCGCCTCTCGTGCCCCTGATGCCGGTAGCCGTGGACGAAGACGATCGCCACGGCATCGATCCCGTCCGCCTTCGCCGCCTCCAGCCCCTCGCGAAGCGCGGCCTCGTCCAGCGCCCGCTCCACCGTGCCGTCGGCGCGCAGCCGCTCGTCGGCCTCCAGCACCCGCTCGTAGAGCATCTCCGGCAGCACGATGTGCCGGTCGAAGAGGTTCGGCCGGTTCTGGTAGGCGATGCGAAGCTGGTCGCCGAGGCCTCGGGTGATGACCAGCAGCGTCCGGTCGCCCTTGCGCTCCAGCAGCGCGTTGGTCGCGACCGTGGTGCCCATCTTCACCGCCTTCACGCGATCGGCCGGGATCGCGTCGTCGCCCTTCAGCCCGAGGAGGCGGCGGATGCCGGCGAGGGCGGCGTCGTCGTACTGGTCGGGGTTCTCGGAGAGAAGCTTGAGCGTCTCGATCCCCCCGTCGGGATCACGCCCGACCACGTCCGTGAAGGTGCCGCCGCGGTCGACCCAGAACTCCCACGCGCCCATGCCCGCCCTCCCTTTCGCCCGAAGCCGCTCCGGCGTAACGAGGGAGCGGGGCGGAGGCAACGGCCGGCCGGAGGCCCGCCGGACGTCCGGGCGGAGGCCGGGCCGAAGACGGACCGGAGGTCGAGCCGAGGCGGAACCGGGAGGGCGCGTGCCATGGTGGCGATCCGGCGGATGCGCGTCGAGGATCTCGGCGACGTCGGCGACATCTGGAATCCGGTGATACGGAACACCGCCGCCACCTTCACCACCGAGGAGAAGGACGAGCCGGGCCTGATCGCCTGGCTCGCCGGCGACGGCCCCCGCCTGGTGGCGGCCGAGGGTCCCGGCGCGGTGATGGGCTTCGCCGCGGCGGGCCCCTTCCGCCCCGGCCCCGGCTACCGATTCACCTGGGAGACCACGGTCCACGTCGCCGCCGCCGCCCGCGGTCGCGGCGTGGGCCGCGCCCTGATGGAGGCGCTGGCGGCCGAGCTCCGCGCGCGCGGCGGCCACGCCATGATCGCCGCGATCTCGGGCGAGAACCCGCGCGCCGTCGCCTTCCATGCGCGCCTCGGATTCGCGGAGGCCGGGCGCATCGCCGAAGCGGGATGCAAGTTCGGCCGCTGGCTCGACCTGGTGCTGATGCGCCGCGGTCTCTGAGCGCCACCCCCTTCGC
>Ga0102943_1000233_pt1 | contig 39388 bp, 32 predicted proteins | sample SalPonC_black_MG_FD_78174 | JGI IMG/M metagenome (GOLD analysis project Ga0102943, IMG submission 78174) | Salt pond soil microbial communities from South San Francisco under conditions of wetland restoration - Salt Pond MetaG... | ecosystem: Environmental > Aquatic > Marine > Intertidal zone >...
CTGGTTCACGGGCGTCTACTGGACGCTGACGGTCATGTCGACGCTCGGCTTCGGCGACATCACCTTCACCTCGGACCTCGGCCGCTTCTTCTCGATGGTGGTCCTGCTGACCGGGACCGTGTACCTGCTGATCCTGCTGCCGTTCTCGTTCATCCGCTTCTTCTACGCCCCGTGGATGGAGGCCCAGGCGGAGGCGCGCGCGCTGCGCAAGGTGCCCGAGGGTACCCGGGGCCACGTGCTGCTGACCCACCACGACGGGGTGTCCACCACGCTGATCCGCGAGCTCGGCGAGTACCGGATTCCCTACTTCCTGATCGTGCCGAACCTGGCCGACGCGATGCGCCTGCACGACCAGGGACTGAACGTCGTCGTGGGCGACCTCGACGACCCGAACGTGTACCGGCGACTGCGGGTGGACCGCGCGACCATGGTCGCGACGACGGCCAGCGATGCCGTGAACACCCACGTGGCCTTCACGGTGCGCGAGCTGACCGAGACGGTGTCGATCGTGGCCACGGCCGACGATCCGGCCTCGGCCGACATCCTCGAACTGGCCGGCTGCTCGTGCGTGCTGCAGGTGGCCGATCTGCTCGGTCAGGCCCTGGCGCGGCGCACCTACGGGAGCGACGGCCGGGCCCACGTGGTGGGGCGCTACGGCGAACTGCAGATCGCCGAGGCCACGGTCACCGGAACGCCCATGGTCGGTCACACGCTCGAGGAGATCGGGCTGCGCCGGGATCTGGGACTGAACGTCGTCGGGGTGTGGGAACGCGGATTGTTCGAGACCGCGCGGCCCGAGTCGGTCCTCCACGAGAGCACGGTGCTGGTCCTCGCCGGGACGCGCGAGCAGCTCGAGCGCTTCGACGAGCGGTACCAGACCTACCGGGCCTCGGACGCTCCCACGGTGATCATCGGTGGGGGACGTGTGGGCCGTTCCGCGGCGCGGATGCTGACCGAACGCGGGCTCGACTACCGCATCGTCGAGCAGGATCCGGAGGTGGCGTCCGGGTCCGACGAGTTCGTCGTCGGCAACGCCGCCGAGCTGGAGGTGCTCAAGGAGGCGGGCATCGACGACGCCCCCACGGTGATCATCACGACCCACGACGACGACATCAACGTCTACCTCACCATATACTGCCGGCGCTTGCGTCCGGACATCCAGATCATCAGCCGGGTCGCGCTGGGGCGCAGCATCTCCGCGCTCCATCGCGCCGGGGCGGACTTCGTCATGTCCTACGCGTCGCTGGGCGCCAACGCGATCTTCGAGTACCTCGAGCGGGGCGACAGCCTGATGGTCACCGAGGGTCTGGACATCCTGAAGTTCCGGATGCCCGCCTCGCTCGCCGGCAGGACCATGGCCGAGGCCGGGATCCGCCGCCGCACCGGATGCACGGTGGTGGCCCTCGAGGTCGACGGCGAGACCCAGGTCACGCTCGATCCGACCACGCCGCTGCCGGCCGACGCCGAGATCATCCTGATCGGGAGCGCCGAGGGGCAGAGCCGGTTCCTGAAGACCTTCGTGTGAGGAGTCGATTCCCGTCGGGATCGCCAAGGGGTCGTTCCGTGGTCCTGCCTCCGATCCTCTCTGCGAGTCCATCATGCGTCTGTTCTCCGCCATCGTCCCGCCCGAGCACGTCCGTCGCGACGTCCACGCCACGCTGGAGACCGCGCGCGAGGGTCCGCGTCTCCGCTGGACGGCACCCGAGCGCATGCACCTGACGCTGGTCTTCCTCGCCGACGTCCCGCCGGCGCACCTCGAGCGGGTGGTCGCGTCGGTGGACGCGGCCGCCGCGACGGTGGGGCCGTTCGACCTGGAACTCCACGGTCTGGGCGCCTTCCCGAAGCCCGCGCGGCCGCGGGTGTTCGTGATCGACGTGACGGAAGGCCGCGAAGCGCTCGGCGCCATGCACCGCGCGCAGGCCGGGGCCCTGGCCGACGCGGGTGTCGAGGTCGAGGACCGGCCGCTGCGCCCGCACCTGACGATCGCGCGCCCGAAGCGGCCGCCGCACCGCGAGGACACCGAAGCCCTCGTGCGCGAGCTCGAGCCATGGCGCTGGCGCTTCCGTGTGGAACAGGTCGAACTGATCGAGAGCCAGCTCCGGCCCGAGGGGCCGCTGTACACGGTGCGCCACGCGACGGGCCTGTCCGGGCCGAGGCGCTGATCCGCCGGCGTGGCCGGCCGACCCTGTTGCGTCGGCCCGACCCGCGTGCTAGTGTGCCGCGCGCGGCAGCGGGTCGGGATCGACCGCCGCCGGGGCCCGACCTCCCGCCCCGGAGCGCACGATCCGAAAAGGTCCATGCCCAGCGAGCCCGCCCCACGGCTCGCGGCCCCAGTCCGACCGGCTCACCTCCCGTCGCAGCTCCCGGCGCGCGTCCCCGCGTGTCCGGAATCCGAACATGGTCCTCCCGGACCCCTACGTGAACGAGAGGCATCCGCCCATGGCCAGAGATCCCCGCGAAGAGCGCGCCCAGGCACTGGAGCTGACGCGCGCCCAGATCGAGAAGCAGTTCGGCAAGGGCTCCATCATCCGCCTCGGTGACGACGGCGCGGTCGAGCCGGTCGAGAGCGTTTCGACCGGCAGCCTGAACCTCGACATCGCCCTCGGCATCGGCGGTCTCCCGCGCGGCCGCGTGGTCGAGGTCTTCGGACCGGAGGGCAGCGGCAAGACCACCGTCTGCCTGAGCACCGTCGCCAACTGCCAGCGCAAGGGTGGCGTGGCGGCGTTCATCGATGCCGAACACGCGCTCGATCCCACCTATGCCCGCAAGCTGGGCGTGGACGTCGACAACCTTCTGGTGAGCCAGCCCGACACCGGCGAACAAGCGCTGGAGATCTGCGAGATGCTCGTCCGCAGCGGTGCGGTCGACGTCGTCGTGGTCGACTCGGTGGCCGCACTCACCCCCCGCGCCGAGATCGAGGGCGAGATGGGTGACAGTCACGTCGGCCTGCAGGCCCGTCTCATGAGCCAGGCCCTGCGCAAGCTCACCGGCGCGATCAAGAAGACCAACACCATGGTCATGTTCACCAACCAGATCCGCATGAAGATCGGCGTGATGTTCGGCAACCCCGAGACCACGTCGGGCGGCAATGCCCTGAAGTTCTACGCCTCGATCCGCATGGACATCCGACGCATCGGCGCGATCAGCGAGGGCGAGAACGTCACCGGCAGCCGCGTGCGCGTGAAGGTGGTGAAGAACAAGGTGGCTCCCCCGTTCAAGAAGTGCGAGTTCGACATCCTCTACGGCGAGGGCATCAGCCGTGAGGGCGACCTGATCGACCTGGCCGTCGAAGCCGACGTCGTACGCAAGAGCGGCGCGTGGTTCAGCTACGGGGACGATCGCCTGGGCCAGGGCCGCGAGAACGTGCGTCTGTTCCTGAAGGAGAACGCCGATCTGCGGCACGAGATCGAGGACCAGGTCCTCGAGCACTATGGCGTGAAGCCGAAGGCCGAGGATTCGAAGGCAGAGGCCCAGGACAAGACCGACGCCAGGACCGACGCCAAGACCGAAGCCAAGGCCGACGCCAAGGCCGAAGCCACCGGCAACGGCAAGGCGAGCGGACGGACGGCCAAGAGCAAGGCCGCCACGAGCTGAGCGTGGACGCCGAGATTCCGAACGGGGCGGCGGTGCTGAGTGTCGTCGCCGACGAAGAACGAAGGGCCCTGGTGATCGAGCTCGACGACGGGTCGACGCTGATCACCGCACCCGACGCTCCGGAGGCCCGGGGGATCACCCCGGGCCTCGTGTTGAGCGACGCCCAGCGTAGGGGGCTCGACGCAGCGGCCGCGCGCAAGGAGATCGCCCGCAAGGTCTTCGACTGGCTCGATCGGCGACCCCGCTGTCGGGCGGATCTTCGGCGTCGTCTCCGCGACCGTGACCACGAGCCCGAAGCGATCGAGATCGTCCTCGATCGCTTCGAGGAGCAGGGGCTGGTCGACGACCGCGCCTACGCGCGGGCATGGGCCGAACAAGCGGTGCGGCGCAAGGGTGTCGGTCGGCGTTGGATCGAGGCGCGGCTCCGCCAGCAGGGGGTCGACGCGTCGCTGGCCCGTGAAGCATCCGGTATCGTCCTCGATCCCGAGTCGGAGCTGGAGCAGGCGCGTCGTGCCCTGGCCTCGCGACGGCTCGATCTCGACGACGAACGCCAGCGTCAGCGGGCCCTGCGTTTCCTTCAGCAGCGCGGATTCGGTGGGGCCACCGCTCGCGCCGCTCTCGCCGCCGACCCCGATGCCCCGGGAGCCGTGGAGTGAATGCCGCCGGAGCGCCCCTCGACGATCACGGCCGGGTCGCGTTGGTCCATGACTGGCTCACAGGGTACCGCGGGGGCGAGAAGGTGCTCGACGCGATCGCCGGTCTGAGTCCGCGGGCCGACCTCTACACGCTGATCCACGTCCCTGGCTCGACGCGTCCGACCATCGAGAACCGTCGCGTTCGCGCCTCCTGGCTGAACCGCTTGCCCGGCGTGGAGGACTACTACCGCTGGCTGCTGCCGTTCTTCCCGGGCTGGATCGACCGCCTGGACCTGTCGGACTACGATCTCGTGCTCAGTACCAGCCATTGCGTCGCCAAGGGAGCCCGCGCGGCTCCCGGCGCGGTGCACGTCTGCTACTGCCACACGCCCATGCGTTACGTATGGGACCGTTTCGACGACTACTTCGGCCACTGGACAGGCCCCCGGCGCTGGCTGATCGAGCGCGAGGCGGCCCGTCTGCGCCACTGGGACCGCGAGACCGTCGACCGCGTCGACCGCTGGATCGCCAACAGCCACTTCGTCCGAGACCGGATCCTCCGCTTCTACGAGGTCGACCCCGACCGGGTGGAGGTCGTGGTCCCGCCGGTCGACGTCGAACGCTTTCGGCCCCCGGAACCGGCGCCGGAGCGCGAGGATCGCTACCTTGCCGTGTCGGCCCTGGTGCCGTACAAACGCATCGATCACGCGGTCGAGGCCTGTGCCCGTACGGGGCGCCGGCTCGACGTCGCCGGTACCGGACCGGAGGAAGCCGCCCTGAAGGCCCGCGTCCGGGACCTGGGTGCCACCGATCGGATCCGGTTCCTGGGTTTCGTGCCCGACGACGAACTCCCCGGACTGATGGCCCGGCGCCGGGCCTTCCTGTTCCCGGGGATCGAGGACTTCGGGATCACGCCCGTCGAGTCGACCGCCGCCGGTCTGCCGGTGGTGGCGCGAGGAGTCGGCGGTGTGCTCGACTCGGTCCGCGACGGGGAGAACGGCGTCCTGTACGAGGGCGGGGGAGCCGAGGCCCTGGAGGCCGCGCTCGACGACTTCGAGGCGCGCGGCGACGTCTGGGACCGGCGGGTCATGTGGACGTGGGCCGAGGGATTCGCCGAGGGTCGGTTCGTCGAGCGCTACGTCGACGTCGTGGCCCGGGCGATCGCAGACGAGGGCCCGAAGCGCACGACCGGGAGGGACCGGGAATCGTGAAGGCCGAACCTGCCGCCGCGCGCCCGACGCGGCCGGCGACGGACCCGACGGTGACCGAAGAGGAGAGGCAGCGAGCCGAGGCCCGGCAGCGGGTCGGGAAGCGTGGGGACCTGATCTTCCCGGCGGTCCTGCTCGCCGTCGACCTCTTCATGCTCGAGGCTGCCTTCCAACTGACCTACGCCATCCGCTTCCTCAGCGGGTGGATGGCGTCGCCGCTCGGGATCCCACCGTACGGTCAATACCTGTTCACCAGCTTCGCTCTACTGGTGATCTGGGCCGGGATCTTCTACCAGAACGGTCTGTACGATCCGCGCCGCACCAAGTCCCTCGTCGACGACATCGAGGGACTGATCCGTGGCGTGGTCGTGGGTAGTCTCGTCGTGCTCGCGCTGGCCTTCTTCGTGCGCAGCGCCAGCTACTCGCGGACCTTCTTCGCGATCTTCTTCACGCTCAGCCTGCTCTTCCTCACGCTGGGGCGGGCCATGGCGCGGGCGTGGTTACGACGTTGGTTGCGGCAGGGGATGGGTGCAGTCCGCGTGCTCTTCCTCGGGGCCACGTCCATGCGTGGCCGCTTGCTCGAGACCTTCGACGCCCAGCCCGAGCTCGGACTGCAGCCGGTCGGACAGGTGGTCGACGAGGATCCCGACGGCGATTCCGACGGAAGCAGTGACGACTCGGGGCGCCACCTGGCGGTCCTCGGCCCGGTCGACGCGATCGATCGCATCGTCGACGAGCACTCCGTCGACCTCGTCCTGCTCACGCTTCCCTTCCGGCAGCTCCGGCGCGTGACCGAGATCGCCGAACGGCTGGGCGACCGCAGTGTCGACGTGCAGTTCGTGCCCGACATGAAGCGGCTGCACGCCAGCCGCATGCGCCTGCGCGAGATCGCCGGGGTCCCGTTCATCAGTGTGCGCGAAACGGGCCTTTCGGGCATGGATCGCATCGTCAAGCGGGCCTTCGACCTGGTCGGCTCCTCTGTTCTGCTTCTGTTGGCCTCGCCCTTCATGCTGGCGATCGCGGTTGCGGTGAAGGTCACCTCGCCGGGGCCGGTCTTCTACGGTCAGGAGCGACTGGGACGCGACAACCGCACCTTCCGCATGCTGAAGTTCCGGACCATGCGGGTCGACGCCGAGGCCCACTCGGGGCCGGTGTGGACCCAGGAGAACGACCCGCGCCGCACCCCCATCGGATCGTTCCTGCGGCGCTACAGTCTCGACGAGCTCCCGCAGTTCCTGAACGTGATCAAGGGCGACATGAGCCTGGTCGGACCTCGTCCCGAGCGCGAGATCTTCGTCGACGACTTCCAGGGACGCATTCCGCGGTACCTCGAACGTCACCGTGTGCGCAGTGGCCTGACGGGTTGGGCGCAGGTCCACGGACTGCGCGGGAACACGCCGATCGAGGTCCGAACGCTGTACGATCTCTATTACGTCGAGAACTGGTCGCTGGCCCTCGACTTGCAAATCCTGCTCCGTACCGTCGTGCACGTCCTGCGCGGCGAGAACGCCTACTGATCGGATCCGGGACCATGGCAGCCTTCGAACTCCTGCGCAGCATGCGTCCGCAGCAGTGGACGAAGAACCTCGTGGTCTTCGCCGCGCTGATCTTCTCGATGAACCTCACCCAGACCGATCTGCTCGTGCGGACCACGGTCGGATTCCTGGTGTTCTGTGGGCTGAGCGGTTTCGTCTACGTGCTCAACGACCTGAAGGATCGCGACAAGGACCGCGTCCACCCGAAGAAGAGTCTGCGACCGATCGCCTCGGGTCGCCTGTCGGTCACGAATGCGGTGATCGGTCTGGCCGTACTGCTGGCCGGTGGACTGACGGTGGCGGCGTGGTTGGGGCAGGGCTTCCTGCTGACCTCCGTGGCATTCGTCCTGTTGAACGCGTTGTACAGCTTCGTCCTGCGTTCGAAGGTCCTGCTCGACGTCATCGCGATCTCCACCGGCTTCGTCCTGCGCGCCCTGGCCGGGGCCGAGGTCCTGATCGGCGCGGGGACCGACGTACGGATCTCGCCCTGGTTGCTGCTCTGCACCTTCTTCCTGTCGTTGTTCCTGGGTCTGGGAAAACGTCGGCACGAATTGAAGTCCGTGTCGCACGAGCACCGCCGGGTGCTGCGCGCCTACAGCGTGGAACTCGTGGACCGTTTGACCACGGTGACGGTGGCGATCACCGTCCTCTGCTATTCCATCTACACGATCTGGCCCGACACGGTGGAGAACTTCGGCACCGAGGCCCTGGTCTACACCGTGCCCTTCGTGTTCTTCGGCCTCACGCGGTATCTGTACCTGGTGACCGAAGAGGACAAGGGTGGCGATCCTTCGGAGATGCTCCTGACCGATCGTTCGATCAGTACGACCGTCGTGCTTTGGGTGCTTGTGGTCGTCTGGATCGTCTACGGTGGATGAGCCGAGCCCGGTCGTCGCCGTACCCGCACCAGCGAGAGGAGGAGGAGTCGCCATGCCACGATCCCGCGTCGTCGCGATCCGTACCCAGCCGGAAACTGTGGGCGAAGACGTGGCGCGCGCGCTGCGTCTTCTGCGGACGCGTCGCGCACCTTCGACGCTGGGGACGTGGGTGATCTTCGACACCCCGCGGACGGGACCCGGGACCGCCACTCCGCCATGGACCCTGGACGCCGTTCTGTCACTGATGGTCGATCGAGCCGGCACGGACCGACCGCGCGTGGGTTCGATCGGCTGGGATCCGGAGCGGACGGCGGACGAAGCGGTTGCGCGTGTCCTGGCTCGGCACGGTCTGGGAGCAGAGACGCTCGTGCCCGAAGGGGAGGAAAGCCGGCGTACGGTTCCCGACGTCGACCTGCCGTGGTTGCGCGGACAGCGGGCAATCGATCCCAGCGTCGACGCCGATCTGGCGGGCCGCGACCTGATCCGTTGCGGAGCGCTGGTCCGGGATCCGGATCTCGGTCTTCGCGGAGCCGTCGACGGTGCGCTGCGCACGGTGGCCCGACCGGACGAACTGCATCGCCGCGATCCACAGACCATGATCGAATCGATGCAGCTCCACGACGCCGTCTTCGCCGGCACGGTGCACCTTCTCGACGCCACGGTTTGCGGTGCCAGGGATCCCGGACGGCCGCCGGTCGTTCACGACCTGCTGCTGGCCGGGTCCGATCCCGTCACGCTCGATGCCGTCGCCGCGCGTGTTCTGGGATACGACCCCGAGCGTATTCCGTGGTTGCGTGGCCTGGCCGAGGCCACGCGCCGGGAGCTGACACCGGGCTCGATCGAAGTGACCGGTGGAGGGCTCGATCTGTCGGCCACCGCGGGAACCACGCCCCACGGCGGACGCGCGCTGGCGATCCGTCGTGGAACCGGGCGCGCCGCGGCGGAGTGGCTGCGTCGCTTCGATCCCGCGCGCTGGCTCGGGCGTCTGCGCCGTCGTGGATGGATCCGCACCTACGAACGCACCCCTTGGGGGCGACTGGACGAGGACTATCGCCGGGCGGGCCGCCCGCGGATCGGGGGAGCATGAGGGAGAAGATCGTCGCGCGCACACCGGCCAAGGTGAATCTCCACCTCGAGGTGTTGTACCAGCGCGAGGACGGCTACCACGAGATCGAGACCATCTTCCAGGCGCTCGACCTGTACGACACGATCACGTTCGAGGCGACGAACGGTCCGATCCACGTGACGTGCGCGCAACCCGGCGTGCCGAACGATCGGACCAACCTCTGTCACCGCGCAGCGAAGATGGTGCGAAACCGTACCGGTGTCCGCGCGGGTGCTTCGATCCACATCGACAAGACGATTCCCGTGGCGGCCGGTCTCGGGGGTGGCTCGTCCGACGCGGCCGCCACGCTACTCGCCGTGCAGCGGCTCTGGGGACTCGACCTCGACGACGACGACGTTCTGCACATGGCCACGACGCTCGGGGCCGACGTGCCGTTCTTCCTGCGCGGTGGTGTGGCTCTCGGACGCGGGATCGGCGAGCAATTGACGCCGTTGAATGCGAGTGGAATGGGTGTCTTCCTGCTGGTGACTCCGCCCATGTCGTTGTCCGCCGCAGACGCCTACGAGGGCCTGAGAATGGGGTTGACGCGTCATACACCCAAAGTTAACCTCCAGACGATCAAGGCCCTGCTCTCGCGCTTTCCCGACCGTATGTGGCCTGGTCACAACCGTTTGGCAGACTTCGTCTTTCCGACCCATCCGCAGCTCCGTCGATTGCATCTCATGCTCCTCGACACCGGCCCGCGGTTGGCGATGCTCAGCGGAAGTGGTCCCACCGTCTACGCGGTCTACGCTACGATCGAGGAAGCCGAAAGCGCCCGGGAACGCCTGTCACCCACGGGGTATGCAACGAGGATCGCCCGGCCGATACGTCATGGCGTGACTCTGATCGACTCGTGATGGTCGGCTCCCGCTCCGTCCCGGTGCCTTATCGTTGGTCGGAAGACTTCTTTCCGGGTTCCGAGGACCAGCCGAACGGCTGACACCCGGGGGCCGACGCTCGAGGGATGGTGAGCGGTGGAGATCACCGAGATTCGCATCACGCTTCGCGACGACGAGAAGTTGAAGGCCTTTGCCAGCATCACGCTCGATGGCATGCTCGTGATCCGTGGTCTCAAGATCATCGAAGGTGCGAACGGGACCTTCGTTGCGATGCCGTCGCGGCGTCGCAAGGACGGCAGCTTCCAGGACGTGGCCCATCCGATCAACCGCGAGACGCGCGAGTGGCTCGAGGGGGCGGTGATCACCGCCTACAAGGAAGAGCGCACCCGCATGGGAGCGGGCGCGGTGCAGGGTGCACACGATTCCGGCGAGGATCATGGCGATCAAGGCGAGTTCGCGGCAGAGGATGCCTACTGATCCGTAGCTCGGAACATCGATCCTGCGAACCGACTTCGGAAGGTCCGCGGGAGCCGTCGCGGGTTCTCCGGAGCCGGGGAATCCGCTGTGTTCTTGCTCCAAGGGTTCGAACGCGATTCGCCCCGCTCGTAGCCGAAGGACGAGACCGGTGCCGATGGGACGACGTCTGCGAGTGCTCTCGGGCCGAGGTCACGAGGACCTCGCCGTCAGGATCTGCAAGTACCTCGACGTCTCGCTGACCGACGTCGACATCCACGCTTTCAGCGACGGCGAACTCCGGGTGAAGATCCAGGAGAACATTCGCGGCGCCGACGTCTTCATCATCCAGCCGACGCAACCCCCGGCCGAGAATCTCCTCGAACTGTTGCTGTTGCTCGACGCCGCACGCAGGAGTTCGGCGCAGCGGATCACCGCGGTGGTTCCGTACTTCGGTTACGCCCGGCAGGACCGGAAGGACCAGCCACGCGTTCCGATCTCCGCCAAGTTGATGGCGAACCTCATCACCACGTCCGGCGCCGACCGGATGCTGACCATGGATCTGCACGCAGCGCAGATCCAGGGGTTCTTCGACATCCCCATGGACCACCTCTACGCGGCACCGGTCCTGCTCGAGCACTTCATGCACGCTCGCGACCTCGACCGCCTGGCGGTGGTGGCGCCCGACGTCGGTTCCGTGAAGATGGCCCGTGCCTTCGCCAAGCAACTGGGGGCCACGCTCAGCATCATCGACAAGCGACGCCCTCGGCCGAACCAGGCCGAAGTGGTCAACTTCATCGGGGACGTCCGTGATCGCGACGTCGTGATCTTCGACGACATGATCGACACCGCGGGGACCATGTGCGACGCGGCCAAGGAGCTCGTGGCGAACCAGGGCGCGAAGCGTGTCGACGTCTGCGCGACCCACCCGCTGCTGAGTGGCCCCGCGCTCGACCGCTTGAACGAGGCACCGGTCGGGGAGGTCGTCGTGACCAACACCATCCACTTCGACCGTCACGACGAGTGCGCGAAGATCGAGGTGCTCGACATCTCGCAGCTCCTGGCCGAGGCCATCAAGCGGATCCACCTCGAGCAGAGCATCTCGTCGCTGTTCCTGTGAGCGGTTCGCCGGAGCAGCCGGGGCTTCCGTCACGGCTCCGATCCGTGTAGACTCCTCCGTTCCCGGTCGCCGGTCCAAGCTGGCGGTGGCCGGGTCGTGCGACTAGGATGTCGCGGGTTGTGCCGCGGCCACCCTTCCGTCGTCCTCCCGGACGCGGTCGGTACCGCCGCCGGCACTCGTTCCCTTCGGTTCCACGAAATCGCCGTCGCCGGGGCCTCGCGGCCCGGGTCCGGCGGATTTCCGCGCCCGCGGAGACGGGCGCGACCCAACAGAGGACGAAGACCACATGGCTACCGTGAATCTGGCCGCCCGTCCGCGCGAGGGCGCGGGCAAGGGAGTGGCCCGCAAGATCCGTCAGGCCGATCGCGTTCCCGTGATCGTCTACGGCTACGAGACCGACCCCTTCATGTGCAGCGTCGACGCCGCCGAACTGCGGAAGGCGTTGGGGACCCGCTCCGGGTCCAACGCCGTGATCCGTCTCGACCTCGAGGGGTCGGACTGGGACAACGCGGCCATCGTGAAGGAGATCCAGCGGCACCCCGTGTCGCGCGACATCGTCCACCTCGACCTCCTGGCCATCGACCTCAACGTGCCCGTCGAGGTTTCGGTACCGGTCGCGGCCAAGGGCACCCCGGTGGGCGTGAAGCTCGAGGGTGGTGTGTTGAGCTGGGGCCGTCGCGACGTGACCATTCGCGTCCTGCCGACGCAGATTCCCGAGGACATCGAACTCGACATCTCGGATCTGCACATCAACGATGCTCTGCACATGAGCGACGTGCCGGCCGAGGGTTTCGAGGTCGTCGACGACCTGGAGCTGACGATCTGCAGCGTGGCCAGCACCAAACTCGAGGTCGAGCCCGAGGGCGAGGAGGAACTCGCCGAGGGTGAAGAGGCCGAGGCTGCCGAGGGCGAGGGCGAGACTCCCGTCGCCGAGAGCGAAGGCTAGTCGTGGACACGCCCGCCCCCGGTCCCGGACCGGTGGCGGACGGCGATCGAGTGGTGTTCGGCCTGGGGAACCCCGGTTCACGGTACCGCCACACCCGCCACAACCTGGGCTTCATGCTCCTGGACCGGCTCGAGGCCGACCTGGGGTGGAAGCCCTCCGCGGGGCGCGGCGACTACCTGCTCAGCCAGGGTGACCTCGGCGACCACCGCCTGGTCCTGGTCCGTCCCACGACCTTCATGAACCGCTCGGGGCTGGCCGTGACCCAGGTCCTCGAACGCGAAGGTCTGGAGCGACCCGGGATCCTGGTGGCCGTGGACGACGTCGCGATCGACCGGGGCCGGCTGCGTGTGCGCCGCTCGGGGGCGCACGCCGGCCACAACGGACTGCGGTCGATCCACGAACGACTCGGAAGCGGCGCGTATGCCCGTCTGCGCCTGGGGTGCGGGCCGCCACCGGAGGACGAGGATCTCGCCGACTACGTCCTGTCGGAGTTCGACGACGGCGAGTGGGACGACGTGGAGTCGATGCTCGGACGGGCGGCCGAGGCCGTTCGCAGCTGGGTCGTCGACGGGGTCGAGGCGACGATGAGTCGATTCAACGGTTAGGCGCTGCGCGCGCTCCCCTGGTCGCGGGTTGGTCCCCGCAGAGTTCACGAGAGAGGACGATTCGATGGACACCTTCCTGATCGCTGCCGGCGCGGCGAGCCTGCTGGCCCTGATCTTCGCGTTCGTGAAGTTCACGGGCATCATGAAGCAGGACGCCGGGTCCGACCGCATGCAGGACATCTCACGGCAGGTCCAGGAGGGCGCCGCGGCCTTCCTGAGCGCCGAGTACAAGTGGTTGGCGGTCTTCGTGGTCGTGGTGGCGATCGCGATCGGCGTTTCGCCGAGCGACAGCGGTCTCGGCCCGCGGACTGCGATTTCCTTCGTCTGCGGTGCCCTGGCCAGCGCCCTGGCCGGATGGTTCGGCATGTACACGGCGACCCGCGCCGCGGTGCGCACCACGCAGGCCGCCCGCGGTGGTCTCATGCCGGCGCTGAGCGTGAGCTTCAGTTCCGGTGTGGTCATGGGCATGAGCGTGGTCGGCCTGGCCCTGCTCGGTGTCGTGATCTTCACCACGGTGTACTCGGGCGGCGAGGGCTTCAGCGCCAAGGTGCTCGAGCACGTCCTCGGCTTCAGCTTCGGCGCCAGCTCGATCGCTCTCTTCGCCCGTGTGGGTGGCGGCATCTTCACGAAGGCGGCCGACGTGGGCGCCGATCTCGTGGGCAAGGTCGAGGCCGGGATTCCCGAGGACGACCCGCGCAACCCCGGCACCATTGCCGACAACGTCGGCGACAACGTCGGCGACGTCGCCGGTATGGGGGCCGACCTCTTCGAGAGCTACGTGGGATCCCTGATCGCCACCATGACCCTGGGGGCCTTCCTGTACGCGGGCCAGGAGTTCATGAGCAGCATGGTGCTGCTGCCGCTCGGTATCGCGGCTCTGGGAATCGTCTCCTCGATCATCGGGACCTTCTTCGTGAGGGCCAAGAGCGAGGAGGGCGTGCACAACGCCCTGTTCATCGGTCTGATCGTCGCGTCGGTGGTGGTCCTGATCGGTGGCTACCTCATGATCTCCACCATGAGCTTCCCCGAGGGCGTGAGTGGTGTGAACCTCTTCGGCGCCATCGCCGCCGGCCTGATCGTGGGGGTGGCGATCGGCAAGATCACCGAGTACTACACGAGCACCGAGACCAAGCCGGCGCAGAACATCGCCGAGCAGAGCCAGACGGGCAGTGCGACGAACATCATCCACGGTCTGGCCACGGGCATGGAATCGGTGGCGCTGCCGGTGGTCATGATCTGCATCGGAATCTTCGTGGCCCATATGCTCGGCGGAGTGTACGGCGTGGCCCTGGCCGCGGTCGGCATGCTGAGCACTCTGGGGATCTCGCTGGGCATCGACGCCTACGGTCCGGTGGCCGACAACGCGGGCGGCCTGGCCGAGATGGCCGAGCTGGAGCCCGAGGTCCGCAATCGCACCGACGCGCTCGACGCGGTGGGCAATACCACGGCCGCCATCGGCAAGGGATTCGCGATCGGATCGGCGGCACTCACCGCGCTGGCCCTGTTCAATGCCTTCTGCACCCGTGCGGGTCAACTCCTCGCCGGTTCCGGAGCGCCTGACCTGCTCGACAGCACGGGCAGTCTGAACCTGAACATCAACAGCACCGACGTGATCCTCGGCCTGCTCATCGGTGGGTTCCTGCCCTTCCTGTTCAGCGCGCTCACCATGCGGGCGGTGGGCAAGGCCGCGAACAAGATGGTCGACGAGATCCGTCGGCAGTTCCGCGACATCCCCGGTCTGCTCGAGGGCAAGGCCGCGCCGGACGCTGCACGGTGTGTGGCCATCTCGACCGAGGGGTCGCTGCGGCAGATGGTCGTGCCCGGTCTGATGGCCGTGGCGGCACCGATCGTCGTCGGTCTGTGGAGTGTGCAGGCGCTCGGCGGCCTCCTGGCCGGTGCACTGGTCACGGGCGTGATGATGGCCATCTTCATGGCCAATGCCGGCGGTGCCTGGGACAACGCGAAGAAGTACATCGAGGGTGGCGAGTACGGCGGCAAGGGCAGCGAGGCCCACAAGGCGGCCGTGGTCGGCGACACCGTGGGTGATCCCTTCAAGGACACCTCGGGCCCCTCGCTCAACATCCTGGTGAAGCTGATGACCGTGGTGGCACTGGTTTTCCTGCCTTGGTTCGTCGGCTAGTTCTCCGGGGCGGGCCGTGCGCCCGTCCCGTCTTGCGAGCGCCGTGACGGCGCTCTACACTGGACGGCTCGGTCGCAGACCCCCTCGGGGGCGAGCGGCCGGCCATCCGTCCCTGCCCGGACGCATCGCCGCGACGTCGCGGAGGTCGAGCCGGGCCGCCTGAGTCCACAGGGAGGGCCAAGCGTGCAGAAGTACGAGTGCGTCATGGTGTTGCATCCGGGGATCTCGGAAGCCGACGCCACGGCGATCGTCGAGCGCTTCCAGAGCTCGGTCACCGAGCACGGAGGCGAGGTGCAGCTCCACGACCATTGGGGTCGCCGCGAGCTGGCCTATCCGATCGAGAAGCAGACCAACGGCGACTACCATCTGCTCAAGTTCACCGCCGACAACTCGCTCGTGGTCGCGGCCGATCGCGACCTGCGCCTCGACGACAAGGTGCTCCGTCACCTCATCGTGGTCGACGAGCAATGGGCCGAGCGCAATCGCGCCAGCCAGGCCAAGCGCGGCAAGCTGAGCGCCGAAGGTGCCGGCGAAGAGGAAGAGGAGGAGTAGAGCATGGCCAGTCGCAAGCGTGACAACCGTCGCAAGAAGAAGCGCGCGGATCGGCGGGGTGGAAAGCCCAAGAAGTGCTGGTTCACGGAGAACGCGATCGTGGCGATCGACTACAAGGACATCGATCTGCTGCGACGTTTCGTGAGCGAGCGCGGGAAGATCTCGCCGCGTCGCAACACCGGCACCTCGCCGAAGATGCAGCGTGAGCTGGCCAAGGCCGTGAAGCGGGCCCGCCACCTCGCCCTGCTCCCGTTCGTGAAGGAATACTACCGCTAGGGGGCCGACCATGCAGATCATCCTGCTGCACGACGTCGACAAGGTCGGCCGTCGCGGCGAGACCGTGAACGTCGCGAACGGATACGCCCGGAACTACCTGTTCCCTGAGGGCCTGGCCGTTCGTGCGGACACCGCGAAGAAGAAGGAACTCGAGATCCGTCTGGCTGCGTTCGAGGCTCGTGACGACCGCGACCGCAAGTCGGCCGAGGAACTCGCCGAGTCCATGAAGGACGTCGCGGTGAAGATCTCGGCCGCGGCCAGTGACGAGGACAAGCTCTACGGCAGTGTCACGGCCCAGATGATCGCCTCGGCCCTGGTCGAGAAGGGTCATACGGTCGAGGCCAAGCACGTGATGTTGGACGAACCGCTGCGTGCGCTGGGCAACTACACCGTTCCGGTGAAGCTGCACCGCGACGTGACGGCCGAGGTCCAGGTCTGGATCGAGCGTCCGTAGATCGTGTTCGGTGCCGGGGTCGTCGAGGGGCGACGCCGGCGCCGACGGTTCGAAGGGTCCCACACCAGGGAGACGAAGATGTCGGTCCCGGCGCACATCTTCCGCGAGTACGACGTTCGTGGTGTCGTGGACACCGATCTCCGACCGGACTTCGTCCTGGCGCTCGGCCGCGCGCTCGGCACGGCCTTTCGGCGCGCGGGCGCGACCCGGGTCGGGGTCGCCCGCGACGTCCGGCCCAGCGGGGTCGAACTCCGTGATCAGCTCGTACGCGGGCTGCGATCGACCGGCTGCGACGTCGTCGACTACGGAGCGGCACCCACGGGTGTGTTCTACCACGCCCAGGCCACCGGCGAGGAACAGGCCGGTGTCGTCATCACCGGCAGCCACAATCCTCCCGAGTTCAATGGTTTCAAACTCGTCCTCCACGGCGGCAGTTTCTTCGGTGAGCAGATCCAGGATCTGCGGCGACTGATCGAGGCCGAGGACTACGAGACGGGTGAAGGGTCCTCGGGCGAACGCGACGTGCTCGGTCCCTACGTCGAGGACGTCCGATCGAAGGTTTCGATCGATCGACCGGTGCGCTTCGCCTACGACAGTGGCAACGGCGCGGCGTCGCTCGTGGCCGCCCGCCTGTTCGCCGCCCTCGGGCAGGAACCGGTGGCGCTCTTCGACGAACCCGACGGCACCTTCCCGAACCACCACCCAGACCCGACCATTCCCGAGTACCTGAAGGATCTTCGCCGGCGTGTCGTCGACGACGGTCTGGAGTTCGGGATGGCGTACGACGGTGACGCCGACCGGGTCGGCGTGATCGACGATCGTGGCGAGATCCTCTGGGGCGATCGCCTCCTCGTGCTCTTCGCGCGCGACCTGCTGGAGCGCTCGCCGGGGGCGACGGTGATCCACGACGTCAAGTGCAGCCAGACGCTCACCGACGCCGTGAACGCGGCGGGCGGCGAGGCCATGATCTGGAAGACGGGCCACTCGCTGATCAAGCAGAAGATGAAGGAAACGGGTGCGCCACTGGCCGGCGAGATGAGCGGTCACCTGTTCCTGGGCGAGAACTGGTACGGCTTCGACGACGCGCTCTTCGCGACCGTGCGTCTACTCGAGATCGTGGCGCGTCACGACCGACCTCTGAGCGAGTTGCTCGCCGACGTTCCCACTCTGCACGCAACGCCGGAGATCCGGGTCGACTGTCCCGATGCCGTGAAATTCGAGGTCGTGGATCGCGTGCGCGAGCACTTCCGCGGGCGGGCTCCCATCGTCGACATCGACGGTGTCCGTGTGACCTTCGACAAGGGCTGGGGGCTGGTCCGGGCGAGCAACACGCAACCGGCGCTCGTGATGAGGGTCGAAGCGGATGACGCCGAGACCCTCGGCGCCTACCGCGATCGGATGGAGGATGCGATCGCGAAGGCGCGGGCCGAGGTCGGAGACGCGGGGGCATGAGCGGGGCTCCGCACGCCTTCGTCCTCGCGGGCGGACGTGGAACCCGTTTCTGGCCCTTGTCGCGACGCGAGCGTCCCAAGCAGCTGCTGGACTTCACCGGCCAGGGCTCGTTGTTGGCGCTCACCTGCGAGCGCCTGGAGCCACTGGTCCCGCCCGAGAACCAGTGGGTCATCACGAGCGCGGACCTCGTGGACGCGGTTCGCGAGGTCGTGCCGGAGATCCCCCCCGCGCAGGTCCTGGCCGAGCCCACGGGGCGCAACACCGCGCCGGCGGTCGCTCTGGCCGCAACCCTTCTGCTCGAGCGCGGCGAGGACGTGCCGTTCGCCGTACTCCCGAGCGACCATCTGATCACCCCGGCGACCCAGTTCCGCGAGCGCCTGGGCGAGGCCTTCGATATGGCGCGCCACGGCGAGCATCTCATCACCTTCGGCGTCCGCCCCGATCGGCCCGAGACCGGCTACGGGTACATCGAGACGGGCGCAGCGGTGGAGGGCGCGGCCGAGGCGCTGCGCGTGGCGGCCTTCCGCGAGAAGCCCGACCTGCAGACGGCCGAGAGTTACCTGGCCTCGGGGCGCCATCTCTGGAACAGCGGCATGTTCGTGTGGCGTGCCTCGGTCGTGGCCGCCGGACTGCAGGAGCACGCTCCCGGCGTCGTCGGGCCCCTGCGGGAGCTGGCCGGCACCGCGCGACCGGGAACCGAGGCCTTCGGGCCCGCGTTCCAGAAGGCCTACGAGTCGGTCCCGTCGATCTCGATCGACTACGCGCTCATGGAGAAGGCCGACGACGTGGTCGTGCTGCCGGTTACGTTCCGCTGGAACGACGTCGGGCACTGGGCTGCCATGCGCGATCTCTGGCCGCACGACTCCGAAGGCAATGCCTTCCGCGGCCGGGTGGTCGCGGTCGACGCGGCCTCGAACGTGGTGCACGGAGAAGATCGGCTGACGGCGCTGATCGGCGTCGAGGATCTCGTCGTGGTCAGCACGGATCGGGTCACCATGGTCTGTCCGGTGGACCGCTCGCAGGACGTCAAGAGGCTGCTCGAACGCCTCGAGGTCGAGGGCCTCGATTCCTATCTCTGAGGATTCCCGTCGTCCGGGCCGCCATGCCCGGTCGGCCCGCATCGGAGGAATGCAACGTGCGAAGCCATCTGCATCTGTTCGTGTCCACCGGCCTGCTCGCCACCGCGTTGCTGGCGGTCGGATGTGGGGGAGGCACCGAGACCGCGTCCGAGTCCGGAGGCGCGGAATGGGAGGGGCCCGGAGGTGATTTCAGCCCGGTGATCGCCCGGGTCGGCGACCTCGAGATCACACAGGCCTACTTCGACTTCCGCTACGACAACCTCTCGCCCGGCGAGAAGGCGCGCTTCAGCGGAGAGGACTGGCAGACGCGTTTCCTCGACGCACTGGTCGGAGAGATGCTCGTCTCGATCGAGGCCGAGACCGAGAACCTGCACCGCGAGCGCGAGACCCGGTGGAAGCTCGACGAGCTGCGTCGCGAGCAGCTCTTCCGCGCCTACTACCAGAAGCACTTCCAGGATCAGCTCCAGGTTCCCGAGGCGGCGCTGCGCGAACACTACGAGAACTTCCAGGACAACTACCGGATGATGGGTCGGGTACTCGTGCACCACATCCAGAACGCGAACCAGGAAGAGATCCAGGAAGCCTGGGAGGAGTTGCAGGAGGGGGCGAACTTCACCCGGATGGCCGCGAAGTACAGCGAGGACGAGCAGACGAAGGACGATCACGGCACCCTCGGCTGGGTCAACCCCGACGGCTACGTGCTCGGGCGCGGCTTCGACGAGGAATTCACCGACATCGTCTTCGACCTTCCGGCCGAGACGACGAACCCACCGGTCCGGATTGGCGAGAACTGGCACATCATCAAGACCGGTCCGCGCTACGACGGCCAGGTCCAGACCTTCGACGAGGTGCGTGACCGCATCGAGCGCGAACTGAAGCCGCGCTTCCAGCAGGAGGCCTACGAAGACACCCTGGCCGAGTTGGAAACCCGGCACGGCGTGCAGCGTTTCGGCGAGTTCGACCAGCAGGAGAAGCGGACCGCCGAGGAGCTGTACCAGCTGGCCGGCGAGAGCATGAACAAGCACGCCAAGCTGGAGTACTACCGGTCGCTCATCGACAACTATCCCGAGCACGAACGAGCCGACGACGCGCTGTTCATGGCCGGTTTCGTGGCCAGCGAAGAACTGTTCAGTGCAGGCGAGGCGGCCATGTTCTTCCGGCGTCTCCTCGATGACTACCCGGACAGCGAATTCGTCGAGGACGCGCAGTACATGCTCGGCAACCTCGGGGGGGTCCAGAGCGCTCTGCGTGAGGGTGGAATGCCGAAGTCGGCCGAGGAAGCGGTCGACCGGATCGAGACCCTGCGCTGAGTCCGCGGTCGACGACGGGGGTCGGAGCCGCCCCGGGGTACCACCCGGGGCGGTTTCCGCTTGCCATCGGTGCCGCGTCTGCCCAACCTACCGGCGTCATTCGATTCCCCGAGACCGGAGGCCCTCGAGCATGCGTCCCGCTCTTCGAACGCTCACGCTCTCCGTCCTGATTTCGCTCGCCCTCCTGCCGCGACCCCTCGGCGCCCAGGAGGCGTCCGGAGACGGTCCCCGCCTCGCCGAAGCAGCCGTGTGCCTCTCGGTCGAGGAACGGGCTCCGGTGGGTGCGGACGACACCTTCCCCGCCGGCACCGAGCGACTGTTCTGCTTCACCGACGTCCGCGGTGCCGAAGACGAGACCATCGTCCACGTCTGGATCCACGAGGGCACCACCCGCGCCCGCGTGGAACTCGACATCGGGGCCGATCGTTGGCGTACGTGGAGCAGCAAACGCCTGCTGCCGTCCTGGACCGGCTCCTGGGAGGTCAAGATCATGACCGCTGGCGGAGCCGTTCTCGAGACCCTTGCCTTCACGGTGGAGTGATCGCGGTTTGAACGAGATGGTCGAGGTCAAGGTCGGCGGTCTGCTGCCCGACCCCAAGAACCCGGGCAGTCACATCCTGCTGCTCAAGATCCCGGGCGTGACACGCTATCTACCGATCTGGATCGGTCCTGCCGAGGCCAGTTCGATCAACATGGCGCTGCGCAACCAGGTCTTCGAACGCCCGCTGACGCACGATCTGCTGCAACACGTGATCCACGGCCTCGGGGCGGTGGTGGCCCGCGTGGTGATCACCACGATCGAGGACAGCACCTTCTTCGCTCGGATCTTCCTCGAGCGCGACCAGGAGATCCTGTCGATCGACGCGCGGCCGAGCGATTCGATCGCCCTCGCGGTACGGGTGAAGTGTCCCATCTATCTCACGCAGGCACTGCTCGAGAGTCAGCAGGACCACCTGATCGAGATCCAGGAGGCGCCGCCTCCGGAGAGTGCAGCCGCCGAAGCCGAGCCCGAGGGCGCGGTCCACGACTCGCTCGAGGAACTCATGCGCCAGGTCGAGCGAGGCGAGGCGGGAGCGGGCGAGGAGCCGGCCGACGAAGACGACGAAGACGACGAAGACGACGAGAAGGAGGACTGAGCGTGGCCATCCTGCTGCCCTACAAGGGCATGGTTCCCCGGATCGGTCGCAATGTGTACCTGGCCGACGACGTGGTGCTGATCGGCGACGTCGTGATCGAGGACGACGCCTCGATCTGGTGGGGCAGCGTGCTCCGCGGCGACTGCGGCCGGATCCACGTGGGCAAGGGCAGCAACGTGCAGGACGGCTGCATGCTGCACGCGACAGAGGGCCATTCCCAGACCTGGCTCGGCCCCGACGTCACCGTCGGCCACCAGGCCGTGATCCACGGTGCGCGGGTGGAGGAGGGAGCTCTCGTCGGCATGAAGAGCACGCTCCTCGACCTGGTCGTCATCGGGAGCTTCAGCATCGTGGCGGCGGCGGCAATGGTCCCCGAGCGTCTCGAAGTGCCGCCCGATTCCCTGGTCGTGGGCATTCCCGCCAAGGTGAAGAAGGAATTGCCGGCGGAGAACCGTCAAGCGCGGCGGGAGCACGCGGCCGAGTACCGGGAGATGGCGGCCGTGTATCTCGCCCAGCGCGCGAGCGGAGAGCACGCATGAGCCGCCTGGCCCTGATGGGCCTGCTCGCGGTCGCCGTCGTGTCGGGCTGCACCAGCCCGCCCGGGCGGCGGGGGGCGATCACCGGAGAGCTCGATCCGGCGACCCAGCGCGAAGCGGCGACGTCCTACCGGGCGCTCCTCACCGATCCCGCCTACGAGGACGCCCTGGCCCTGCGCGAGGCCGGTCTGATCTGGCTCGATCGCTACGCGGGTGCCCGGAACGAGGACCACGTCCTGCTGCTGACCGGCCGGGCCGCGGCGCGCACGGGAGATCTCGACCTGGCGGTGCGCCTGTTCGATCGTCTGGGGCGGTTGTACCCCGAGTCCGAGTACCTGGCCGAGAGCCGCTGGAGCCAGGCGGTGGTCGCGAAGGATCTCGGACGATGGCTCGACGAGGCCGACGCCCTGGTGCGTTTCTACGAAGCGGCGGAGTCGGAAGACCCGCGCCGTGTCGAGGCACGGGAGCGACTGCGCACCCTGCTCGAGGAGACCCTCGCCACCGACCAGATCGAAGAACTCTGGGAGCGCCATCCGCGCTCGGTGATCGGAAGCACGGCGGCCTGGATCGTGGCGCAGCGGCGCTACGAGGAGGGCGAGGCCCCCGAGCGCGTCGTGGAGCGTCTCGAGCGGTTCGTCCGCCAGTATCCCCGCAGCCGGTTCGTGGAGGATGCCCGTGCCCTGATCGCCGAGATCGGTCAGGACTTTGGCATCGACGCCGCCGATGATCTGGACGTGGGACTCGCCGATCGCATCGGTCTGCTCGCGCCGCTCTCGGGACCCAACGCCGTGCTCGGACAGGCCATGTTCGACGGCGCCATGCTCGCGGTCGAGGAGCACAATCGCGCCACCGGCGAGAACGTGCAGCTGGTGGCCCTGGACACGCGGAGCGACGAGGTCGTGGCCGTGAAGGCCGCGCGGCGCCTGATCGAGAACGACAACGTGATCGCCGTCGTGGGCGCCCTCCTGTCGTCGACGACGGTTCCCGTCGCCACGCTGTGCCAGGAACGCGGCGTGCCGCTGATCTCGCCGACGGCGACCAAGGAAACCATCACCGAACTCGGCGAGTTCGTCTTCCAGACCACGCTGACCGACGACGTCGAGACCGCCATGCTGGCCCGGGCCGGGGTGGAGGCGCTGCGACGTACCCGGTACGGCATCCTGTACCCGCAGGGCGCCGACGGGGAGCTGCTCGCCGACCGGTTCGCGGCCGACGTGCAGCGTCTGGGCGGCCGCGTGGTGGTGCGCCGTCCCTTCGATCCCAGCGCCACGGACTTCCGTGGCGTCATGCGGGAGATCCGCGCGTTCGCGCCCGAGGCCTTGTTCGTGCCGGCCGGCACGCGGGTCATGCGTCTGATCGCGCCCCAGCTCGTGTTCCACGACGTGCGCGCCCAACTGCTGGGCATGTCGAGCTGGGACAACCAACTGCTCACGCGCGAGGTGGGTCCGAGCATGCACCGGGCGATCTTCCCGAGCAGCGCGGCGCTGATCTCGGAGTCCGACGAGGCGCACTTCGACACCCTGTGGTCGCGACGCCACCGTGCCACGCCGCGGAATCCGAACGGCATCGATCTGAAGACCTACTACGCGGTGCGCCGGGTGATCGCCGGTCTGGACCGCGAGAGCGGCAACACCCGGACCCGGCTGCGCGACCGCGTCGAGACCGGTCTCATGGCGGGATCGGTGGAAGAGGCCGACGGAGCGCGCGGACTGGAGCGTCTGCGCATGATCGAGGACAGCGAGGTGGCGGCCTTCCCGGTCGAACTGTTCCCCGCCGGAGCCCCGGCGCCGGCCCCGTCGGACACCCTGCGCGTGCCCTTCGGCGACGACTTCGAGTCACGCTGAGGGCGCCGACTCAGCCGCGCATCGGCAGTTCGTTCGGTCGGATCTCCGCACCGGGGCCCACACGGAACACGAAGTAGATCGTGTCCCAGAAGCCGCTCGGCTCGCCCTCGTGTTCGAACGGGCGGTAGACCCACTGGGTGACCGCCTCGATCACCGCCGTCTCGAAGCGGGGCCCGCCTTCGTTGCGATCGACGTAGGCGTGGGTGACGTGACCGGTCTCGTCCACGTACATGTTCACGCGGACCACGACGTCGCGGGTGCGCAGCGCCGGCGGCGCGTCGGGTGGATAGCGCGGCTCCACGGAGTGCAGGACGACGAAGTCCTCGCTCTGCTGCGAGGGGCGGTTCATCTCCACGTACTCGTCTTCCTGCAGCGCGACGCGGGCCTCGGGATCGACGCGGCGCATCACGTCGGGAGATGCGTCTTCACGCCCGAGGGGTTGCTCGGGCGACACGGGGGTGGGGTTGTCGGGATTGACGACCTTCTCGGTGATCGGCGATCGAACGCCTTGCGTCGCACCGGCCATGCGCCGTGCCTCGCGCATGGTCACCGGATCCTCGTCGGGGACGACTTCGATCGCATCGAGAACACGCACCTCGCCCTGGACGCCGGTGTGCACGTACCAGTCGCCGTCGGGATTCGCGTCGGGGCCGAGCAACGACACCAGGAGCCCGACACCAACGGCTGCGATCGTGGCGATCGCCAGCCGTCCCACGTAGGATCCCCGTCTGCCGTGATCGGCCACAACTCACCGTGTTCCAGGGGGTTGCGAGTTCAACTGGAAGCTAGTCCGCAGGTCGGCAGGTGTCAACGCAGCCCGTTTGACCCCCCGTCGGGCGTGTGTTAGCTTGCCGCGGCCGACCGGCCCGGGACTCGACCTACCTCCAGGTCCGGCCTCTGGTTCCGGCTTCCAGCTCCGGCCTCTCGCTCCGACGGACCGGTGGCCTCGATCCATGCAGGAACTGCTGCGTCGACTTCCCTCCCTGAACGCGCTTCTCGAACGTCGCACCGTCAAGGGCCTGCTCCGCCACTGGCGGCGCGACGTGATCGTGAACCTGGCGCGAGGGATCCTGGACGAAGAGCGGAGCGCTCTGCGTCGGGGTCGGGGTCTGTCCCGGCGGTACGGACAGGACGAGCCCACGCGGGAGGCCCTTCTCGGGCATTGCGAAAGACGTTTGAGTGAGAGCCTGGAGTCGTTGTCCCGTCCGAAGTTGCGGCGCGTCCTGAACGCCACGGGCGTGATCCTGCACACGAATCTCGGCCGGGCGCGTCTGTCCGAGCGCGTGGCCGACGAGGTCCGGCGTGTGGCCGGTGAGCCGTGTGCACTGGAGATCGACATCGGCAGCAACCGACGCGGTAGCCGGAACGCGCGCGTGGGCGAGTGGCTGCAGCTGCTCACCGGCGCCGAGGCCGGAGTGGCCGTGAACAACGGGGCCGCCGCACTGTGGTTGGCGGTCCGGGCCCTGGCGACGCGGGGCCGGTCGATGATCGTGTCGCGCGGCGAACAGGTGGCGATCGGCGGGAGCTTCCGGATGCCCGAACTCATGCACACCACCGGCGCGCGCGTGGTCGAGGTCGGCACGACCAACAAGACCTCGGCGCGCGACTACGCCGCGGTGGTCGCCGAGGGCGACCTCGTGCTGAAGGTGCACCCGAGCAACTACCGCATCGAGGGCTTCCACGAAGAGGCCTCGCTCGCCGACCTGGCGGCGATCTGCCGCGAGCGCGGAGCTCACCTGGTCTTTGACGCGGGGAGCGGAAGCCTGTATGACTACGGCCAGTTCGGGCTCTCGGGGGAGCAGACGGTCGCCGAGTCCCTCGAGGCCGGAGCCGACCTCGTGACCTTCAGCGGGGACAAGCTCCTGGGCGGTCCCCAGGCGGGTCTCGCGGTCGGGCGGGAGGAACTCGTCCAGCGCATGGCCAGGCACCCGCTCATGCGGGCGCTGCGGCTCGACAAGATGGCCCTGGTCGCGCTGGAGACGACCCTCGCCAGCTACGCCGAAGCCCCGGAACGCGCGAAGCCCGCTCTGCCCCTCTTCGACGCGCTGGGGACTTCCGTGGCCGAGCTCCGCCGGCGCGCTGGCGCGCTGGCCGATCGTCTGGCCCCACGGACACCGGAGGGGTGGCGGATCGCCGCCACCCGATCGACGGCCTCGATCGGCGGTGGGTCCTTCGCGGAACACCCCGTCGAAAGCGCGCAGGTCGAGTGCATCGCGCCCAGTGGGCGCGCCGCCGAGGCCCTGCACCGTGCGCTGCGACGCGGAGACCCCGCGATCCTCGCGCGGATCGACGATGATCGCGTCGAGTTCGACCTGCGCTCCGTACGCGAGGACGAACTCGAGGAACTGGCAGCGGGCATGGAGCGGGCCTTCTCGGAGATCTCGCCCGCCCGCGGCTCCAAGGCTCTCGAACGAAGAGACTGACCCCGATGGACGACGCCTCCCCCGAGCGCAACTGGCTCGACGATCGCCTGAAGCACCTCGACGGCGGCCACGGTCACTTCACCGTGGTGAACTCCCCGCTGCGGCCGGTGGTCGAGCGCGGCGATCCCTGGAGCGTCGACGTCCGTCACCACGAGTTGAAGGCCTTCGTCGACCACCTCCACCCGACGGCCGAGGGCGAGGCCCGGGTGGCCGTGGTCACCGACGTCGAGGAGGACCCCGTCGCCCGCGTGCAGACCGCGGTGCTCGTGGGTCGCCGCATGGCCGAGCGCGGTCAACGCGTTCTGATCGTGGATGCCGACGTCCGTCACGTCGGACTGTCGCGCTGGGCCTCCGATCGGGATCTCGATGCCGAGGGCCTGGTCGACGTCCTGCAGTACGGGGCCTCGGTGTCGGCCGTGCGTCGCCACGGCCCGGTCGACGGCGTGGACCTCGTGAGCGTGGGATCGTACCGGCCCGACGACGCGGGACTCTTCCAGGAAGAGGACCTGCTCCGCCTCGTGGGTCAGGTCCGGGGCGAGGCCGACGTGGTCCTGATCCTCGCACCGGCCTGGATCGCCGACGACCGCTTCCACCCCCTGCTCGTGCACGCCGACTCGGTGATCGTCAGTCTTCACCTCGATCGGAGCCTCGGCGAGCGCCTGCAGGAACTGCTGGAGTATCTGCACGGACTCAACGTCCCGGTGGCGGGCTTGATGACCTACGCTGGACCGGATGCAGCCGAACGGCGCGTGGACGACGTGTTCGACGTCGAGGCCGGGCAGGCCGCGGAGCACCCTGGCGTGACGGAAGGACCGGACGAACCCGAGCCGCTCGCGGAGCCCACGGACGCTCCGACCGACGAGACCGCCGAGCGCCCCGTGCCCTTCTCCGCGACGTCCGACCGGGAGACCGGTGGCACAGGAGAGGAACAGGGGGCCGGGGAATGGCCCGAGTCGCGGCCACGCGCGCTCGAACAGCCGACCGACGACGCGGGGGGCTCGTCGACGGTGTTCCGCGTGGTGGCCGTGATCGCTCTCGTCGCGCTGGTCGCGTTCGTCGGATGGTGGGGGCTCTCGTCCCGCGACGACACGCCTCCCGTGGACGTCGCCGTCGCGCCACCGCCGGTCGTCGAGGACGAGGTCCCGGAGGTCGATCCGGCCGCGCAGACCCAGCAGGAGCCCGTCGCGAGCGGCGACGAGACGGTGGCCGGCACGCCGACGGGCGAAGGCGAGATTCCACCCACCCCCCCGGCCGGGGGAGAGGCCGAGGAAGCCGCGGCCGAGGAACCCGCCGCGTCGGTGGAGTCGCCGGCGCCGGCGGCCGGAAGCGAGGACGAATTCCCCGAACCCGAGCCGGTCGAGACCGAGCCCCGCCTCGCCGACTGGGAACGCGACATGGCCCGCCCGGTCGGTCCGGGGTATGCGCTGCACGTGGCGAGTTTCACCGAAGAGGCCGCCGCGCGTGGTGCGGCGCGGCGCCTCGAGAGCGCGCACGGTTGGCAGCCCGACGTGCGCAGCGCCGTGATCGACGGCGAGCAGTGGTACCGAGTGCTCGTGGGTCGTTTCGACTCGCGGGCCGACGCCCTCGCGGCCCGAGCACCCATCGGAGGGATCCTCGATCTCGACTGGGTGGGGGTCGTCCGCGTCCGCTGAGGATCGGCGGACCGTTCGCTGGCAGCCGCGTCGGCTCCGAGGACGGGCATGAGGCCCGGAACCGGACCCCGCGGTGAGGAAGGAACCGAATGCGACTCAAGCGTGTCGAGATGATCGGCTTCAAGTCCTTCATGGACCGGACCGTGCTCGATTTCCGCGACGGCATCACCACCGTGCTCGGGCCGAACGGATGCGGCAAGAGCAACGTGGTCGACGCGGTCCGATGGGTGCTCGGGGAACAGAGCGCCAAACAGCTCCGCGGCGAGAAGATGGAAGACGTCATCTTCAAGGGCACGCGCAAGCGCAAGCCCCTGTCGATGGCCGAGGTCAGTCTCGTCTTCGACAACAGCGCGCAGCGTCTGAACGTGCCCTACGACGAGGTGGCGATCACCCGCCGCGTCTCGCGCTCGGGCAACAGCGACTACTTCCTGAACAAGACGCCGTGCCGGCTCAAGGACATCCGCGACCTCTTCTACGACACGGGCGTGGGCAACAACGCCTACTCGGTGATCGAGCAGGAGGTGGTCGGGCAGGTCCTCGACCCGAACGAGAACAAGGTCCGCACCATCCTCGAAGAGGGCTCGGGCATCGTGCGCTACAAGGTGAAGCGCAAGGAAGCCCTGCGGAAGCTCGACCTCACCGAGCGCGACCTGCTGCGCGTCGAGGACATCATCGAGGAGATCGGCAAGCAGGTGCGCAGCCTGGCCCGGCAGGTCGGCAAGGCCCGGCGTCACCAGCGGCTCTTCGGCGAGGTTCGCGGGCTCGAACTCATCCGCGCGCACCACCGTCTGCGCGACCTGGCCCGGCAGATCGACGAACTCACCGAGCGCGAACAGTCCCTGAGCACCGAGGGTGCGGGGGACGACGCCGAGGCCGCACGGCTGAGCGCGTCGCTCGAGACGATGCGCCCCGAGCTCGATGCCCTGGAGCAGACGCGTCGCGATCGTGCCCACGCGGTGAGCGAACTCGAGGCGGGGATCAACGCCATCGAGGGCGAACTCATGGTGCTGCGCGAGAAGATCGACACTGCCACGCGGCGGCGCAGCGAGATCGCCGAGGACGTCGATCGGAGTCGCACGCGACTGCAGGACATCGACGACGAGCACGACGCGGCCCGCCAGGAACGCGACGAGACCTCGGCCACGATCGAGGAGCGGGAGCGTTTCGTGCGCGAGCTGGACGAGCGCGCTCGGGCCGTGCTCGAGCAGTACGAGGACGCACGCAACCAGCTCGCCGCGGCGCAGCAGTTGTCGCTGGGCTTCCTCAAGGAGGAGGCCGACCACAAGCGCGACATCGCCACCGCGGAGACGCGCCTCGAGGGTCTGCGCGAGGAGGCCGAGCGCCTCGACCACGCCGTGCAGGAGGCCGAGACCTCCAAGCGGAACCTGCGCGAGGAACTGGCCGATCTCGAGACGCGCGTGGTGTCCGCCACGCGTGAGCAGAGCGACGTCGAGCGCGCGGTGAGGGCGGCCCAGGAGGACGTGGGCGCGGCCGAGGACGCTCTGCAACATGCGCGCGAGCAGCGCGAGTCGGCGACCGACGAACTCGCCCGTCTCGAGAGTCGACACGAGATCGCTACGCGCATCGCCGACGAGCTCGAGGGTTACCGCGCCGGCGCGGCCGCGCTGCTGCGCGATCCCGATCACCGCGAGCGCACGCGGGGCGCCATGGCCGAGCGGCTGAAGGTCGAACCCGGCTACGAGGCCGCCTTCGAGCTCGTGTTCGGAGAGGACGCCGACGCGTTGCTCGTGGGCGACGTTCGCGATGCCCGGGAACTGGCCGATCACCTGGCGCAGCGAGGCCTGGGGATGGCCAGCTTCCTGGCCGACACCGGCGCGGGTGGTCAGGGCATCGGCCACGATCCTTCATTGCCTGGCCGACCGGCTCTGGATCTCGCGCGGCTCGAGGAAGAGGCGTCTCCTCTGCTCCGCCGTTGGCTCGATCGCGTGCGCGTGGTCGAGACGAACGACGAGGCGGTCGAGGCTTCCATCCGCCATGCCGGCGACGGATACAGCTTCCTGTCGCGCGAAGGTCTGTTCCTGCGTCAGGACGGGCTCGTGCGCGGTGGTGCCGGCGCGCGCCGTCAGCTCGCGCTCTTCGGCCGGCAGGACCAGGTCGAGGAACTCGCCACCGAGGTCGAGCGGCAGCGCGAGATGGTCGCGTCGCGCCAGCGCACGCAGCACGAAGCTGCGGCCCAGGTCGAGTCCGCCCGGCAACGGGTGGAGCAGTGCCGGCGCGACCTCGTCCACGTGCAGCAGTCGGTGGGCGAGCTCACGCATGAGCTCGCCACGCGCCGCAGCGTGCTCGAGCGCGAGGACAAACAGCTCGAACGCGCGATCGAAGGACGCACGCGCGTGCACGGCGAGATCGACGAGCTGATGCAGCGCGTCGACGGAATGCGCCGCGAGCTGGGCCGACACGGAGCCGATCAGGAGGCCAGCGAGCAGCGTGTCGCCGCGTTGACCGAGCAGGTGCAGGATCTCGAGCAACAGCGCGACGCCGCGGGGCAGGCGCTGTCCGAAGCGCGTCTGCAACTCACCCACGATCGTGGCACCGACCGCGAGCTGGCCAGCCGCCTCGAGCGACTGGCCAACATGTCCGAGGACCTGCGTGGTCGCATCGAGCGCCTGCAGTCCGAGGACTCGTCGCTGGACCAGGATCTGATCACGTGGCGGGCCACGGTCGACGAGAACGCCGAACGGGTCACCAGCATGCATCGCGAGCGCGAGGAGCGACGGGAGAGCCTACGCGAGGCCCAGGAAGCGATCGAGACCCGCCGCGCCGAGGTGGAGGTGGTCCAGGATTCACTGCGAGCGGTGGAGAAACGACGCCGCGAACGCGGCGACGCCCTGCACGAGGTGCAGACACGCCGCACGGAACTCGAGTACCAGACCCGGAACGTGACCGACCGGATCACCGAGAAGTTCCAGACGACGGTCGAGGAGGGTTTCGTCTCCCTCGATCTGGAAGCCTTGCCGAAGGAGCTGGTGCGCGAGGCCGACGACGGAGCCAAGGAACTCGGCACCGTGCAGATGGACCAGGTCGAGGAGATGCTCGCCGAGCGGCAGCGCAAGCTCGACCAGATCGGTCCGGTCAACTTCGTCGCGCTCGAGGAGTACGACGAGAAGAAGGAACGCCTGGAGTTCCTCGAGAAGCAGCGCGACGACCTGCTGCAGAGCAAGGAAGATCTGCTCCAGGCCATCGACCGCATCAACCGCACGGCACGCAATCTCTTCCGCGAGACCTACGAGCAGGTGCGCGCGAACTTCAAGGAGATCTTCGCGACCCTCTTCCAGGGCGGCGAGTCCGATCTCGTGTTGCATCGCGCCGACGACCCACTCGAGGGCGAGATCGAGGTCGTGGCACGGCCCACGGGCAAGCGTATCGACAGCGTCAGTCTGCTGTCGGGTGGCGAGCGCGCGCTCACCGCGATCGCCTTGCTGTTCGCGGTCTATCTGATCAAGCCGAGTCCGTTCTGTCTGCTCGACGAGGTCGACGCCCCGCTCGACGACATGAACGTGGGTCGCTTCGTGCGGCTGCTCGAGCGTTTCTCCGAGCGCACGCAGTTCATCGTGATCACGCACAACAAGCTGACGATGGAGTCGGCGGATCACCTCTACGGCGTGACCATGGAGGAGCACGGCGTCAGTCGCCTCGTGTCGGTCAGCTTCGAACAGCTCGACAAGGCCGATCCGATCGCCGCACTCGAGGACATTGCCCGCGACCGCGAGGCGCAGCGCGGTGACCCGGCCGCGCGTCTGCAGGCCGCCAACGGGGAGGGCTGATCCGTGGTCCTGGGTGCCCTGCGGAAGCTCAAGAAGAGTCTCGGCAAGACCCGTTCGAACCTCGTGTCGCGGCTCAGCGCCGTGGTCAAGCGCGAGGTTTTCCTCAGCGACGAGTTCCTCGAGGAGATCGAGGAGGTCCTGATCGGTGCCGATGTCGGTGTCGACGCCGCCGTCGAACTGACCGAGGGACTGGGCAAGCGGCTCCGCGGGAAGGGTGGGGCGGCTTCGGTCGAGGACGTCGTGGCGGTGTTGCAGGAGGAAGTGGCCGAGCTGCTGGGAGGCGCTTCCTCGGAACCTCCGGCGCCCGGAGGCCCCCCGCACGTGGTGCTCATGGTCGGTGTGAACGGCGTGGGCAAGACCACTTCGATCGCCAAGCTCGCGGCCTGGTACCGGAGTCGGGGACACAGGGTCCTTCTCGCCGCCGGCGACACCTTCCGTGCCGCGGCGGTCGAGCAGTTGTCACTGTGGGCGGAGCGCGTCGGCGTCGACATCGTCAAGCAGGACATGGGCGCCGATCCGGCGGCGGTGTCCTACGACGCAATAGCGCACGCGAAGTCCAGTGGCCACGACGTGGTGATCATCGATACGGCGGGGCGCCTGCAGACCAAGGAAGGCCTCATGCGCGAGCTCGAGAAGATCGGGCGTGTGGTGGGCAAGCAGGTCGACGACGCTCCCCACGAGACCCTGCTCGTGCTCGACGCCAACACCGGGCAGAACGGAATCGTTCAGGCCAGGGAGTTCGCGCAGGTGGTTCCCCTCGACGCGATCTTCCTGACCAAGCTCGACGGTTCGGCCAAGGGTGGGATCGTGGTGGCGATCGCGCGGGGACTCGACCTGCCGGTGCGCTACGTCGGGACCGGGGAGACGGCGGACGACTTCGCCCCCTTCGACGCGGGGGCCTTCGCCGAGGGTCTGTTCACGCTCGACACCGACGACGAGGACTGAGCCCGTGGCCGCCGCCGCCCTGCATCCGGGAGACGCCTACTGGATGCGGCGTGCCCTGCGGCTGGCCCGGCGCCGGGCGGGACGGACGTGGCCCAACCCGACCGTCGGCGCGTGCATCGTCCGCGACGGGCGATTGCTGGCCGAGGCGGTGCACGAGCGGGCCGGGGGGCCCCACGCCGAAGCTGCGGCGCTGAGCGACCTGCGGCAGCGGGGGATCGATCCGGAGGGCGCGACCGTGTACGTCACGCTCGAGCCCTGCGACCACCACGGACGCACACCTCCCTGCTCGCACGCCTTGATCGAGGCCCGCGTCGGGCGCGTCGTCCACGCGGTGGCCGATCTGAGCGCGCGGGGGCACGAAGGGGGAGCCCGACGCCTGCGCGAGCACGGGATCGAGGTCGAGGCGGGGCTGCTCGCAGGACCTGCCTGGGAGCTCAACCACCCCTTCTTCGAGACGTCCGCCGACACGGAGATCCACCTCACGGTGAAGGTGGCCCTGAGTCTCGACGGACGCTTCGCACCGCGCACCGGACGCGTCGAGGACCCCTCGCGGCGCACGGTGACCGGGCCCCGGGCCCGTCGGCGGGTGCATCGCATGCGGGCTCGGGCGTCGGCGGTCATGGTGGGGAGCGGCACCGTCGAGGCCGACCGGCCACGGCTCGATGTCCGCGGGGTCGACGACGGCGACCGGCTTCCCGGCGACCCGCGCCCGGTGGTCCTCGATTCCCGGGGGCGGCTCGATCCGGCCTGGCTGCCGGACCACGCCCTGCTCTTCTGCGGTCCCGAGGGCTCCTCCGCGGCGAGCGCGGCGGGCGTCGAGGTCGTCCCGGTCGACCGGACCGGCCCGGGCCGGCTGAACTGGGAGGCCATTCTTCCGGCGCTGGCCGAGCGGGGTCTCGGGACGGTCCTCGTCGAAGCCGGGCCCACGCTGGCCGCCGATCTGCTGGCGACCGGCCGCGCACATCGTTTCCATCTATTCCTGGCCCCCCGGATTCTCGGCCCTGACGGGCCGGGCCTGGTGGCCCCGACTGCGCTCGAAGAGCGATACCGCTCTTGGCGCAGCCGACGCGTGGGCGAGGACCTCGAATGGATCCTGCGCCGGCACGATCTCCCGATGCCGCCGGGCTGAGTGCGGCGCGCGTCCCCCGAAGGCGGACATGTTCACCGGAATCGTCCAGGCTCAGGGAATCGTGCGGAGCGTGCGCGCCAGCGCCGAGGACCGCGATCTCACCGTGACGTGTCCGGCCGAGGTCGCCGGTCGCCTCACTCTGGGGGCCAGCGTTGCCCTCGACGGCGTCTGTCAGACGGTCACCCGGCTCGCCGAGGGGGAGTTCGACGTCCACGCCATCGCCGAGACCCTGCGCGTGACCACACTCGGTGACCTGCGCGAGGGCGATCCGGTGAACCTGGAGACCTCGCTCGGAGCGGGCGATCCGCTCGGGGGTCACTTCGTCCAGGGACACGTCGACGGCATCGCGCGCGTGCTGGCCGTCGAACCCAGGGGCGAGTCGATCACCTATCGCTTCGAGGCCGATGCCGAACTCGTCCGCCAGCTCGTTCCCAAGGGAAGCGTGGCGATCGACGGCATCAGCCTCACGGTCGGCCCGGTGGTGGGCGACACGACCTTCGAGGTCTACCTGATCCCCCACACGGCCGAGGTGACGGGGCTGGCGCGCAAGAAGACGGGAGGCCGGGTGAACCTCGAGACAGACGTTCTCGGCAAGTACGTGCTGCGTTACCTCGGTCAGGTGGGCGGATCCGCGGGCATCACCTGGGATTCGCTGGGTGCCGCGGGCTGGGACACGGACTCCGGGGGAGGCCGGTACGAATGAGCGAATCGAAGCCGCAGGGCGGTCACGACCAGACGACCGAGGGATTCGACCCGATCGCCGTGGCGATCGACCGCATCCGCGAGGGTGGCATGGTGATCGTGGTCGACGACGCCGAGCGCGAGAACGAGGGCGACGTGATCTTCGCCGCCGAGAGGGTCACGCCCGACCACGTCAACTTCCTCGCCAAGGAGGCGCGCGGACTCGTGTGCGTGGCGGCCGAGCGCGAGCACCTGGAACGGCTCGAGCTGCACCCGATGGTCCACCGCAACACCTCCCGGCTGGGCACCGCCTTCACGGTGAGCATCGATGCGGTCGAGGGCACGAGCACCGGCATCTCGGCCGGAGACCGGGCCGAGACCATCCGGCAGTTCGTGGACCCGAGGACCACACCCGACAAGCTCGCGCGCCCCGGTCACGTGTTCCCGCTGCAGGCGGCGCGCGGCGGGGTGCTGACGCGTGCCGGCCACACCGAGGCCGCCGTCGACCTCGCCCGCCTGGCGGGACTCGGCGCGCAAGGCGTGCTGTGCGAGATCATGGACGACGACGGGAGCATGGCGCGGGTTCCGGCCCTGCGCCGTTTCGCGCGGACCCACGGGCTTCCGATCATCACCATCCACGATCTGATCGAGTACCGGCGACACCACGAGCAGCTCGTCGAGGAACTGGAGCGCGTCCCGCTGCCCACGCGTTTCGGGGAGTTCTCCATGCGTCTCTACGGCACACGCATCGACGACGACGAGCACGTGGCGCTGGTCATCGGCGACATCCGTCCCGACGAGCCCGCCCTGGTCCGTGTGCACAGCGAGTGCCTCACGGGCGACCTCTTCCACTCGCTGCGGTGTGACTGCGGCGATCAGCTCGAGGCCGCGCTCGACCAGATCGCGCGCGCGGGTAGCGGTGTGTTCCTGTACATGCGCCAGGAGGGTCGGGGCATCGGTCTGCGGAACAAGCTGCGGGCCTACCGACTGCAGGACCAGGGAGCCGACACGGTCGAGGCCAACAAGAAGCTGGGCTTCCCGGCCGACCTGCGGCACTACGGGATCGGTGCACAGATCCTCGTGGACATCGGTGTGCGCCAGATGCGCCTGCTGACGAACAACCCGAAGAAGATCGTCGGCCTCGAGGCCTACGGACTGGAACTGGTCGAACGGGTGGGGATCGAGATGCATCCGAATCCGCGCAACCTGCGCTACCTGCAGGTGAAGCGCGACAAGATGGGGCACTTGCTGCAGGATATCGACGGGGCCAGCGAGATCGCCGGCGCCGAGACCTCGACCGACCGTCAGGAGGAACAGTGATGGCGAGGGTTCTGGAAGGGCAGTACCACGGCAAGGGCAAGCGCTTCGGCGTGGTGGTGGGCCGGTTCAACGCGCTGTTCGGTGAGAAGCTGCTCGACGGTTGTCTCGACGGTCTGCGGCGTCACGGCGTGGCCGACGACGACGTCGACGTCGCCTGGGTGCCCGGCGCCTGGGAGATCCCGCTCACCTGCCGCCGCATGGCGCGCACCGGCAACTACGATGCGGTGATCGCCCTGGGCGTGGTGGTGCGCGGGGGCACGCCGCACTTCGAACACGTGGCCACCGCCGTCAGCCGCGGCGTGGCCGAGGTCGGTCTGAGCGAGGACGTGCCCGTGATCTTCGGCGTGCTCACCACCGACTCGCTGGAGCAGGCCATGGAGCGCTCCGGTACGAAGGCCGGCAACAAGGGATTCGACGCGGCGATGGCCGCGCTCGAGACCGCCGACGTCCTCTCACGGATCGAGCCGAAGTCTTGAATTCCGCCCGGCGTCGCAAGGCGCGCGAACTGCTCGTGCAAGCCCTGTACTCGTGTCGGGTGGGGGGACGGCCCCTGCCCGACGCGATCGTCGACCAGGTGGAGCGGCGACGGCCGCACACCGAGACGCTGCAGTACGTCCGTGAGCTCGAGCCGCTGCTCGACGACCAGCTCCAGGCCCTCGACGCACGGATCGACGAGTTCGTCCAGGGGCGCGCGGCCGAGCGCGTGGGGGCCGTCGAGCGCGCGATCCTCCAGCTCGGACTGGTCGAGCTGATGCATCGCGACGACATCCCCGTGGCCGTGGTCATCGACGAGTCGCAGCACCTCGTCGAGACCTTCTCCACCAGCGACTCGGTGCGCTTCGTCCAGGGAGTGCTCGACCGGCTCGCGCGCGAGGTGCGCCCGGCCTGAGGCGCGCGCCGATTCCCGACGTTCAGAGACCGAGCCGCACCACGACGCGATCGTGGTGCTGGCCCCTCCGCGGAAGCCCGCGTTGCCGTGGATCACGTCGAGTTCGGTCGACCGGAAGCCGCCGGTGCCCACCAGGACGTGGTCGAGGGCCTGGGAGTTGCCCTGGTACACGTAGGTGAAGCGCGCCGTCGGTTCGAGCTCGAGCATCAGGTTCTCCAGTGCACCGCCGGCGACGAGGGCCCGCATGGGTTCCTCGAAGGCGAACTCGTTGAAGTCCCCGAGCACCACGATCCTCGACCGCGGATCCTCGGCCCGGATCGCCTCGACCAGGGCGAGCACCCGGCCGGCCTGCTCCCGTCGCGCCTCCTCGCGGCCGTTCACCGGAGGCTGCACCGCGCCGAAGAGTGGGGTGCTGCCCCCCTTGCTCGAGAAGTGCACGTCGATCACGAAGAGTGGCACGCCGTCGACGACGAACTCCGCGGCGAGGGGTTTGCGGCTGTCGTCGAAGCAGTCGGCGGTGGGGTCGACGCGCGCCGGATTGGGCTCGAGGTGTGGTCCGTCGACCACGGCCACCGCGTCGAGTGGGCCGGCGTCACCGCGGCGGGGCAGGGCCACCCGCTCTTCGTCGTACAGGAAGCCCACCCGGATGTTGCCGCCGGGCTGGCCGCCGTCGGCGCCGTCGACGGGATCGATCTGCGCGTAGGCGTAGCGCGGGCCGTCGGCGTCGACGACCGCCCCGATCAGGCGCTCGAAGGTCCGGTCGGCGGAGGGGTCGCCGCTGTCGGCGGCGCCGTCGTCGTCCTGGATCTCCTGCAGGGCGACGATCGCCGGGGCGTCCATGCGCTCCACGATCACACGCGCGCGGACGGCGAAGGCCTCGGGCTCGGCGTCGCCGCCGAGATTGAGCACGTTGAAGGTGCCCACCGTGATCGCGTCGTCGGACGACCCCAGCGAGGTGACGTCGGGACCGGTCTCCGCCCGGCGCACCTCGGGGCGGCGGGCGACGAGCACCTCGTAGTTGCCGAAGGCGTAGTCCAAGGGTCCGACGAGCGTGCCCAGACGGTCGCCCATGCCGACCGCGGGCGCGACGACCCGCGACGGGAACTGGATCTGGATCCGCTCGGGATTGACGTCGCCCTCGGTGAGCGTGATGCCCCCGCGGTCGTTGAGCCCGGTAGCGCCGGCACCGCCGTCGGCGAGCACCCAGACCTCGGCGTACCGGCTGGTCGCCGACACCGCGACGGCGTCGTCCACGCGCACGCGCATGGCCTCGAGGCTCTCGTAGAAGTCGATGCCGTCGCGCGCGGGTTGGTACTCCTCGAGCGCGTCGTCGTCCACGACCGCCGTCGGCGGCATGCGTCCGTCGCGGCCCAGGACGACCGGAGTCGGCAGTTCGACGTCTTCGTCCAGGATCCCGATGCGCGCGTCGCGCAGGATGGTGACGGTCAGGTTGGTCTCGTTGCCGCCCGGTCTCCACTCCGCGACCGTGCCTTCGATCCGCAGGCGTTGCCCGACCTCGGCCCTCGTCGCGTCGTCGAACACGCGCATGGCGTCGGAGGTGCGTGGATCGTCATCGCCCTCCGGGTCCTGCAGGAAGAAGCCGTCGTCGAGGACCCGTGTCACCACCCCGGTCGTCACCACGCGCTCGCCGGCCAACGGGGAGCGGTGGCCGGCCCCCTGGATCGCGGGGATCGGCGTGGTGGCGTCGGCGGTGGCGTCGCAGCCCGTGGCCGTCCAGGCCAGGGTGACCAGCGCGACGACGAACAGGAAAGCCGGAAGGGCGCGTGGCGCGGACGATACGTGCTTCACGACGGTGCGGTCCCGGTGGGAGGAGGGGTACGGCGGCCGGGCAGGATAGCACCGATGCGCGCGCGGTGGCAGCCCCGGGTCGGCGCCGGCCACCGACTTCGTGCTAGTGTCCGACTGCCCCCAACGCGAGGAGCGCGCCCATGCGACAGTGGAGTTCCGTCCTGTTCGTCCTGCTGGCCGCGGTCGCGGTCGATGTGCCCGCCGCCGTGCCCACCGACTTCGAGCAGAGCGAGGTCCTCGGCGGACTCGACGCGCCCGTGGCGCTGACCCACCTCCCCGACGGTCGGTTGCTCGTCGCCGAGCAGAAGACGGGCAACCTCCGTCTGGTCCTGGCCGACGACACGCTCGTGTCCGCGCCCGTGCTGACGGTTCCCGACCTCGAGACCGCGAACAACGAGGCGGGTCTGCTGAGCCTGGCCGTCGATCCCGGCTGGCCGCAGCGGCCCTACGTGTACGTGCACTTCACCGCGCGCAGTCCGCGGGAGATGCGCCTGGTCCGCTACGCCGCGACGGGCTCGCTCACGGCCCCGGACGGTGACGACCTGGGCTTCGACCCGGCGTCGGCGCTGGTGGTCCTCGACGGGATCCCCGACGACTTCGGAAACCACAACGGGGGCACGCTGCTCTTCGGACCCGATGGCTTCCTGTACTTCTCGGTGGGCGACGACGAGGATCGCTGCGCGGCGCAGCGCCTCGACAGTCCCCTGGGCAAGGTGCTGCGGCTCGACGTGGCCGACCTCGGCGCGAACGGCCCGGTGTCGACGGCCGACCTGGTGGCGGCGGGCAATCCCTTCGCCGGGCAGGGAGGCATCGCGTCGCTGGTGTGGGCCCTGGGCCTGCGCAATCCCTACCGCATGACCGTGGACGTGGCGACCGGGGAGCTGTTCGTCGGCGATGTCGGCGAGGTCTCGCGCGAGGAGATCAGCCGCGTGGCCGACGGAGGCGAGAACCTGGGCTGGCCCTTCCGCGAGGGAAGTCTGCCCATCCAACCACCCGGCAACTGCGACGACCCGGGCGGCGCCGAGTTCGTCGAGCCGATCTGGGACTACGGGCGC
>Ga0102943_1000234_pt1 | contig 39262 bp, 33 predicted proteins | sample SalPonC_black_MG_FD_78174 | JGI IMG/M metagenome (GOLD analysis project Ga0102943, IMG submission 78174) | Salt pond soil microbial communities from South San Francisco under conditions of wetland restoration - Salt Pond MetaG... | ecosystem: Environmental > Aquatic > Marine > Intertidal zone >...
AGTCAAAAAGATTTTAACAGCCAGGCGCCGTTGATCAGACCATAAATGCCCAGCAGCAGATTGGTCACTGCATGGGCCAGTATGGGCGAAAAAAGGTTTTTTTGCCAAGGGTCATGGGTGTTTTTCAGGGTAATTGGCGCTGTTTTTTCTCAGTGTTCTTGTCTTTTTCTCTAAAGGCCAGAACGGTCGGTGTCAAGGGTATTTCACAGTTTTATGTTGATTCTGCTTTGGTGTGGGGGTACACTCATGAAAAATCAGTGATTCACATACAGCCAACCCACCATGTGCAGGAGAAACTATGCCCAACGAGATAAATGGCTCCTATCAGGAGCGTGCGGAAAAACACTTCCTGGCCGAAGGCGAGATGAAATCCATATTCTCCATGCTGGGGGATACCATAGCCAGGGACCAGGGGTATGAGGATCTGCGGGGAATGGATGCGATATTTCGGTACCTCATAGACAAGTATCACTGGCTTCCCCATCAGGTAAGAAACCTGTCTGTTGAAGACCTTGCCCTGCTGCTGGACGGGTATAAAGAAGATACCCCCGCCCCTGATGATTCTGAATGACTTTTTTTCTTCCCCAAAAAAAACGGGCGGCCCTGTAATCGGAACCGCCCGTTTAAAAGGAGGGAGACAAACAAAAGGTTTGGGATCCTTCACTGGCAAGGTGACGGAATTCCAAATCTTTAAAGTCAATCTACCATTGTTTGCTTACCTGAAGATGACACCAGGATTGCCAAATGGTAATCTTGCCTGTGTCCGCAGGTTTTCTGCCGGCCAGGCCCTTAACCAAAAAAATATCAGCTAGGGTTTCGACCCCTGGGCGGCTGTCGCAAGTTAAACCCATTGCCCGGCGCAGAACCCTGACGACCAGGCCCATTGCAGATTATACCCGCCAAGCTGGCCTGTGACATCCAGCACCTCTCCAATGAAATAAAGGCCGGGAATCTTTGCAGACTCAAAGGTTTTAGAGAAGATGCCATGGCAGTCCACTCCGCCCACAGTGACCTCGGCGGTCCGGTTGCCTTCGGTTCCTCCGGGCTTGACCTGCCAGTGGTGAAAGGCCTGGGCCACATGGCTTAAGGTTTGGCTGGAAAGGCTGGATACGGGATGATCAAGGCCCTCAAGGGATGCCAGCCGCGCATCCACCAGCCGCCTGGGCAATAGATTACAGACCAGGGATTTGACCTGCTTTTTGGGATGTCGGGCCTTGGCATGCTTTAGCCGGTCCGCCAGGTTCAAATGGGGAAGCAGATCAATGGTAACCATGTCTCCAGGCCGCCAATAAGAGGATATCTGAAGGATCACCGGCCCGCTCAGTCCCCGGTGGGTAAAGAGAAGCTGCTCCTGAAAAGCGGCCTTGCCGCAACTGACCTGCGCCGGAACAGATATGCCGGACAGGGATTGGAAAATGGCTTTATCTTCAGGGGCCAGGGTCAGGGGAACCAGGCCGGGGCGGGGGGGCACCACAGGTATGCCGAATTGTTCGGCCACCTGGTAGCCAAAGGGGGTTGCCCCGGCTGCCGGGATTGAAACCCCGCCGGTGGCAATGACCAGGGAGGTGGTCTGAATGATTTTCTTTCCGGCGGTCAGATAAAAGCGCCCTGATGTTTGATCCCGCCTGACCGCTGATACCAATGAGTGGGTTGCAATGCTTGCCCTGTTGCGACGGCACCGGTCCAGGAGCATGTCCAGAATACAGGCGGCGCTTTCATCACAGAACAATTGCCCGTGGCTGCGTTCATGAAAGGCAATCTTTGATGATTTCACCTGTTCAATAAAATCCATTTGGGAAAACCGGCTCAGTGCGGATTTAACAAAGTGGGGATTGGAACAGATAAAGTTGTCAGGGGTGAGGTCTTGGTTGGTAAAATTGCACTTACCTCCCCCGGCCATGAGGATTTTTCTGCCTGGTTTGGGTCCGTTATCCAGAACAATGACCCTGCGGTTTCTCTTTGCGGCCTGGGCGGCACACATGAGACCGGATGCCCCGGCCCCGATGATGGCTACATCAGCAATTTCCACCTTGGCTCCTTGTTTTGAGATTTCAGGATAAATGCAAAAAGGCCGATAAGCTGCATTGTGCTTACCGGCCTTTATTATTTTCATGGTGGGCCATCAAGGGGTCGAACCTTGGACCTACTGATTAAGAGTCAGTTGCTCTGCCAATTGAGCTAATGGCCCATGAAAAGAACGCATGGAAGATACCAGTGACGCCCCGGCTTGTCAATTATTTTTTTTGCCTGTGTCTGAAGGACGGAATAAAGCGGTTGACCGGTAAATCCCCTGTTTGATATATTCATGTGTTTTAAACCTTTGAATCCAATTGATTACCCACATATTAAATAAAGGAAGCGCGCTATGACACCCACACAGTCCCATACCTTGTTTGAATCGGCAAAGCATCTGATTCCCGGTGGGGTGAACTCCCCTGTCCGGGCCTGCGGCTCGGTGGGAGGGGATCCCCTGTTCATTGAAAGGGGGGACAAGGCCCATCTCTACGATGCAGACGGTACCGCCTATATAGACTACGTGCTGTCCTGGGGCCCTCTTATTCTGGGGCACCGCCCCCCCCAGGTCATTGAGGCCCTTCAAAAAGTTCTTGGGACGGGCACAAGTTTCGGGGCGCCCACAGCCCTGGAGACGGAACTGGCACAATTGGTGATTGATTTTGTACCGTCTGTGGACATGGTCCGCATGGTCAACTCCGGCACCGAGGCCACCATGAGCGCCATCCGCCTGGCCAGGGGGGTTACGGGCAGAGATCTTATCGTGAAATTTGACGGCTGCTACCACGGTCATGCCGATACCCTGCTTGTGGCAGCGGGGTCCGGGGTTGCTACCCTAGGGATTCCCGGCAGCCCCGGTGTGCCCGAGGATGTGATCCGAAACACCCTGTCCTTGGCCTACAATGATGTGGACGGCTTTGAACAACTCATGGCGGAAAAAGGAGATGAGATCGCCTGTGTGATCGTGGAACCTGTGGCCGGCAACATGGGCATGGTCAAGCCCGACCAGGCGTTTCTTGACAGCCTCAGGGCGCTGACAAAAAAACACGGCACCCTGCTGATCTTTGACGAGGTCATGACCGGATTCAGGGTCGGGGGCAGGGGATGTGCCCAGGGATATTTTAATATCATTCCGGATCTGACCTGTTTTGGCAAGGTCATTGGCGGGGGCCTGCCCGTGGGGGCATACGGCGGGAGCCGGAAGATCATGAACCAGGTTGCACCCATGGGATCCATTTACCAGGCCGGAACCCTTTCCGGCAATCCCCTGGCCATGGCAGCCGGCATTGCCACCCTGTCCGTGCTCAAGGATGACAAGGTCTATGATGCCCTTGAGCAAAAAACCACCCGGTTGATGACAGGACTCAAGGATGCGGCTGACAAGGCTGGCATCCCGCTTCAGACCAATAATATCGGATCCATGGCCGGGTTCTTTTTTACCGACCGAAAGGTGCGCAACTTTGAGGATGCCAAGACCTGCGACCTGGACCGGTTTGCCAGGTTCTGGCGGGGCATGCTGGCCCAGGGGATCTACCTGGCCCCGGCCCAGTTTGAAGCCTGCTTTGTCTCTGCGGCCCACACCGATGAGGATATTGACAAGACTCTGGCGGCGGCCCAGTCCGTTTTGACGGCAATGTGATGGCAGAGGATCTCCAACATATCCATCTGGTGGCGGCCTGCGGCACGGGCATGGGCACCCTGGCCTGCATCCTCAAGGAGATGGGCTATCAAGTCTCTGGATCGGATCAGAACATCTATCCGCCCATGAGTGATTTTCTTGAGGCCTCGGGTATTCACCTGTATTCCGGATATGACCCGGCCAATATACCTTTAGGGGACAGGGCCCCGGACCTGGTGATTATTGGGAACGCCGTATCCAGGGAAAATCCCGAAGCGTTAGCGGTGATGGAACGCAAGATTCCCTATATGTCCATGCCCCAGGCTGTGAACCGGTTTATTGCCCATGATAAAAAAATCATTCTGGTTACCGGTACCCACGGTAAAACCACCACGGCTTCGATCATGGCCCACCTGCTGGAAACGGCAGGTCTGTCTCCCTCTTTCATGGTGGGAGGGATCTTAAAGGATTTTAACTCTAGTTTTAAAATCGGGACCGGAGAGTATATGGTGATTGAGGGAGATGAGTATGACACGGCCTTTTTTGACAAGGGGCCCAAGTTCATGCATTACGATCCTTTCATTACCATCATGACGGGGATTGAATTTGACCATGCGGATATATTCAGGGATCTGGCTCATATTGAAGGGGTATTTCAGACCTTTGCCGAAACGATCGGGCAGACCAGTCATATGATTGCCTGCCGGGAAAATGACGTCCTGATGCAGGTGCTGGCAGATGCGGGTGTTAGGGCTGAAACCTATGGGGATGGCGGGGAATGGCATTTTTCCGGCCAGGAGAATGACCCGGGAATCACCCGGGCGCATATTACAGGGCCAGGCACCGGTTTTTTTGTTGAAACCCCGCTGCCCGGTCGGCACAACCTGCTGAATATCCTGGCCTGCACCGCTGCGGCCCGTCGCCTGGGGATCACTGAAAAGGTCATTCAAAAGGGACTGGCCGGATTTTCCGGTGTCAAGCGGCGCCAGGAGATCCGGGGCAGGGTTCGGGGAATCACGGTGATGGATGATTTTGCCCATCACCCAACGGCTGTGAGGGAAACCGTGGCTGCGGTCAAACCGTTTTATCCGGAGGGCCGGATTGTGGCGGTTTTTGAACCCCGGACCAATACCAGCATGCGGCAGTTTTTTCAGGACCTGTATCCCAGCGCCTTTGATCTGGCCGACCTGGTCTGCATCTGCGATCCCTGTGTACAAAAGGATATCCCAAAGGCAGAGCGGTTTTCCACCCAAAAACTGGTCTTGGATATAGAAAACCGGGGGGGCACGGCCCGGCATTTTGAAACCGTGGACCTGGTGCTGGAATATCTGGCAGGGGAGTTGAAAGAAAAGGATTTGGTGCTTATCATGTCCAACGGCGGATTTGGCAACCTCCACACCCGCCTTCTGGAACGACTTGGATGAAGCGGGCATGGGTAAGAATCACTGGCATTGGTATTTTTCATGCCTTGTTGTATCTGGTGCTGGTGCCGTTTATCATTGTTCCCTGTTTCGGGGTTTGGGGGCTTGAAGTTACCATTGCTGGTTCTGTGATAATTTCCGTTGTGGTCATGGGGTCCCTGGGGGTAAGAAAAAAAAATAAAAAGCTTAAAGGAGAGTGTGGCAATGGCAAGTAATAAAGCTGAGGTGAGCAAAATCCAGTGGGAAGATAAATTCAGCGTGGATGTCCCGGAGCTTGATGAGTTCCAGAAAACCCTGTTTGATAAATTTAACGCCCTCATTGATATGGAAAAACAGGAATTGGACGCTAAAACGGTCACCAATATGGTTTCTGAGATCAATGATTGTAGCAAGATGTTTTTTTCAACCGAGGAAAAGATATTAAAGCGCCAGAAGTACCCGGACCTTGAGAGCCATTCCAGGGCCCATCGCCAATTTATCAAACATGCCATTGCCCTGCGCAGGGAAATGGCCGAGGATGTCAGCAGCCATAGCATTGATGCCGTACTGGAGCTTCGGGACTGGCTGGTTGAGCACATTGAAACCAGGGATGTGTTATACGTTCCGTTTTTGAGAATTAACAGGTATATCAATAGCACCAAAAAGAAAAATTAAAGTCGGATATCCCATTTGACGATTAGTAATTCAAGAGACAGTTGACTGTCCAATATGAATAACTTGGATGGAAAGAATGGTTTTCGATTATAAAATAATTCCCTTGAAAAATGAAGCCCTGGATTCTCCCCATGCAATCAGAGGCTTTGCCCAGCGCCGTAAAGCTGTCAGCCGCAAGCTCAAACGGGACCGCCGCAGGTCAAAGAACGACCGGCGCAAAGGTGTCAGAGACGGTGTTATTGTAAATCTCTCCTGTAACAAGCAAGACCGCAGAAAAGGCGGGGACCGGCGTCAGATCGCCGGAACCCGCCGGGGGACCCGTTTAAGATCTTCAGGGTTCGTGGTTTAGCGGCTCTTATTTCTTTTACCCGATAATCTGGTATCTTTGTATTTTATTGCGCAGTGCTGTGCGAAACAGTTTCAGCGCCCTGGCGCATTGTCGTCTACTGGAATATCGCTTCCGCGCCGAGGTGATCAGAGGCTTTTTGTCCGGCTTTGAAAAGGCATGGTCCGGTGATTGACAAACTGTGGGACAGGCGGTATTTTACGCCCCACCACAGCCTGTACCACGGCGTGGACCAAACAGGAGACATCTGACCATGAAAATAAATAAATCGGCAAAATCCACCCAGATTCTCATCCTGGGTCTCGGGGGGGTGGGGTACTACCTGGCCAAACGTCTGGTCCATGAGGGGTACGCCATCACAGCGGTGGAGGAGGATGCCGCCATGATCCGGCATGCTGACGGGGACATTGACGCGCGGTTCATTCAGGGCAATGCCATGAGCGTGGAGGTACTCAAGGAGGCCGGGGCAGCAAAGATGGACTACCTCATCGCCGTGACCAACAACGATGCTGTGAACATGATGTGCTGTATCCTGGGGGACCGCTTTGGCATCCCCCGGAAAATCGCCCGGGTCAGGTCCACGGAATATGGGTGCGAAGACTCTCTTCTTTCGGCCGAGGACCTGCGCATCGATTTGATCATCCACCCGGAGGAGCTGGCCGCTCAGGAGATCTTTCGCCTCATCAAGCTGCGGGCGGGCAACGATATCCTGGATGTGGCCGAAGAGCAGATCCTGGCCATGGCCTCACGGATCCAAAAAGAATCCCCTCTGGCCTATGTCAAGCTCAAGGACATCTCTGCAGAGAATGACGCCTTTCCCTTCAGGATCGTGGCCATAGCCCGGGGCATAAAAACCCTCATCCCCGGGGGAGAGGACAAACTGCTTCCCGGGGACCAGGCCTTTTTCATGGCCGGATGCCAGCACCTGGACCAGTTGATGACCCTCACCGGCGTGGAGCAGCAGAAGCGGCACCGGGTCATGATCATTGGCGGCGGCCTGGTGGGCAGTCGTCTGGCCGAGCTTCTGGGCAAAACCTTTGACGTCCGCCTCATCGAAAAGGATGAAGAGACGGCCAAGGCACTGTCCCACCGGCTCTCCCGTACACAAATCCTCCACGGGGACGGCTCGGACTCCGGTACCCTTGTGTCCGCCGGCCTCCTGGACATGGACACCTTTATTACCACCACCGGCGAAAACGAGACCAATATCATGGGATCGGTCCTGGCCAAGCACCTGATGACCTCATCCAATGCCAAGAATCGTCAGCATAAAAGCATCTCCCTGGTCACCAAGGAGGATTACGTTGTCCTGGCCGCCACCATGGGGACGGACATCGCCCTGAACAAGAAGATTCTGGCCGGCAACAAGATTCTGAAGTTTATCCGCAGGGGAGAGCTGCTGTCGGTGGCCCATCTCCACGGATTTGATGCGGAGATGGTGGAAATTGTGGCTGCCAAGGGCTCTCCCATCACCCGGACTCCCCTGTCCCGCCTGGGATCCTACTACAGCGGCAGCATCATGATCGGGGGCATCTTCAGGGAAGGGGCCTGGCAGGTGGCTGTGGGGGATACCCAGGTTAGAAACAACGAGCGGGTGATCGTGGTCTGCATGTCCCAGAGCCTGAGGGATGTACAGAAGCTCTTTCTGGCCTGATTCTCCAGAGGCTACCGCCGCCAGAAAGAGGGATAGAAGATCACCAGGGCGGAAAACATCTCAAGCCGACCCACCAGCATGAGCCAGGACAAGAACCACTTGCCCCCATCGGAGATAAAGGCGTAGGTCTGGCTGGGCCCCACATCTCCGAATCCCGGGCCGATATTCATGACAGTGGCGATGACCGAACTCATGGCCGTCCCATAATCCATGTCATCTAACAGCACCATGACGCAGCCTCCGGCCAGCACCAGAAAGATATTTACGATGAAATAAAAGACTGCCAGCTGCCCCACCTGGGGATCCACCCGCCGCCCGTTCATGCGGACGGAGATCAGGGACATGGGAGAAAAAAAGATCTGCTTGATGGTGGCCACCCCGAATTTCCAGATGAGCACATAGTGGACCACCTTGATGCCCGAGGTGGTAGAGCCGGCACAGGCACCGATAAAACAGACCGCATACAAAAACATCTGGGCGGATTGGGGCCACAGCTCATAGTCTGCCGTGGTGAACCCGGTGGTGGTCAGCAGCGAGGTCACCTGGAAGCAGGCATACCGAAGGGAGTTTAAGAAAGTATAGGTGTCCGCCTGCCAGAGGATCAGGGCCACGGTCCCGCAGAAAAAAACCATAAAACCCAAATACCACCGCAGCTCCGTGTTGATGCGGATTATCTTCCAATTGCCCATGCGCATATGGTAGAAGAGCATGAAAGTCAGCCCCCCTAAAAACATGAAAAGGATGATGATCCAGTCAAAATAGGCGTTGTTGTAATGGCCGACACTGGCGTTGTAGGGGGAGTAGCCCGAGGTGGATACGGTGCCGAAGGCATGGCAGAGAGAATCGTACAGGGACATGCCTCCGGCGCACATGAGAAGGGTCTGGGCAAGGTTCAGGCCAATATAGATCCCCCAGAGCCAGACCATGGTGTCCCGGTTCCGAGGCAAGAACTTCTCTCGGGTGATGACCTGGCCCGGGGAGGATTCCGCCCGGAAGATCCTGACCCCGCCCATGCCGTGGGGCAGGAAGATAATGGTCAGTGTCAAAAATCCCATCCCCCCCAGAAGATGGGTCTGGCTGCGCCAGAAGACCAGCCCCCGGGGCAGGGCCTCAATATCCTCGAGGATGGTGGCACCGGAGGTGGTATATCCGGACATCATCTCAAAGAAGGCGTCCGTAAATGAGGAAATGGCCCCGTGGAGCATAAACGGCAGGGCCGAGACACCGGAGATGAGGATCCACCCGAAAAAGGCGATGAAAAAGCCGTCCCTGATGTTGAGATCGTGGTGGCGCCGGAAGGTCCGCCACAGAGGAATCCCGGCTGCAATGGAAAGGGCGGCGGTGGTGATCAGGGCGTTGAGGTCATCCCCTCCGTAGACCAGGGAGACAAAAATCGGGACCAGCATGGCGGTCCCGGTGATGATGAGCAGCTTGCCCAGTACATTTGTGATGGCTGTATAGTTCATAATGGGTATCAGGTCTGATAGAAAGCCCCTTATTACCCTGAAATCCTGTCAGAATCAAGTCATAGATTTGATTCATCCGGACAAACGCATCTATTATTTGTACCTGAATCCAAAACATTCCGCACTTTTTGTGTCATGTCCGTCATAGAAAACGGCTTCTGGATAAAAGCCACCCCGTGATCCAGCACGCCCTGGTGGGCAATGACATTGGTGGTATAACCAGACATGAACAAAAGCCGGATGTCCGGATAAAGATCAATGATTTTTACGGACAGGTCACGCCCGTTCATCTGTGGCATCACCACGTCGGTCATCAGCAGATCAATGGCGCCGGAATGGTTTTTTGTTTTTTCAATGGCCTCTGTCGGGGTTGCTGCGGCCAGCACGGTATATCCTTTCTTTTCCAGCATCATCCGGGTCATACTGAGAATGCTAGGTTCATCTTCCACCAGCAGAATCGTTTCTGTTCCCCCCTCAGCTGCCTTTTTTTCAGGCACAGCCCTGTCCGTGTCTGTTTCGGCAACTAGACGGGGCAGATAAACTTTGAAGACAGACCCTTGACCTGGTTCACTGTATACATCAATGAAGCCGTTGTTCTGTTTAACAATACCGTAGAGTGTTGCAAGCCCCAGGCCGGTACCTTTGCCCACATCCTTGGTGGTAAAAAAGGGTTCGAACAGATTGTCCAGGGTATCCTTGTCCATGCCACACCCGTTGTCACTGACTGCCAGCAGGACAAAATCGCCTGGGATAAAGCCGGGGTGGTCCTTGCAGTATTGTTCATCAAATGATTTTCTTCCGGTTTCTATGGTGAGTTTGCCCACTCCAGAAATGGCATCCCGTGCATTCACACAAAGGTTGGCAAGGGTCTGGTCAATCTGGGATGGGTCCATTTTAACCGGCCAGATATGGGCATCAGGTTTCCAGACCAGATCGATGTCTTCCCCAATAAGCCTGCGCAGCATATTCAGCATGCTTTCCACGGTATCGTTCAAATCCAGTTGTATAGGGGAAATGGTCTGTTTTCTGGCAAAAGCCAGCAACTGCTTTGTGATATCAGCCGAACGCTGGGCTGCGGTTTGAATTGCCTTCAGGTCTGAATAGACGTCGGTATTTTTTTCTGCCTGTTCCAGGGCCAGCTCGGTATGCCCCAGAATCACGCCCAGCATATTGTTGAAATCATGGGCCACACCTCCGGCCAGGCGGCCTACAGATTCCATTTTCTGGGCCTGGGTGAGTTGTCTTTCCAAGGCCTTGTTGGTCTCCTGGGCCTGTTTTTGTTCTGATAGTTCTATACCAGTTCCGATGATATAGGTGTTTTTGAATTGCTCAAAGCTTCTTGCCATAAAGAGAAAGGGAATTGAACTGCCATTTTTATCTTTCAAGTATAGTTCAACACTCAATTTGCCCCGCTCTAATACTTTTGTGACCGAAGCGTTCAGGACAGGAACGCTTTGTTTTTCCACAAAGGTTGTCATAGGAGCATTTTGAAGCTCCTGAGAAGAAAAACCCAGAAGCGTTTCATGTTGTCGGTTCCATTTTTTTAAAACAAAACCCTCTTTTTGCCTTTGGTATAAAAAGAAAAGTCCTGGCAGGCTGTTGATAAGGTTTTCCGAAAATTCCTTTTCTTTTATCAAATCGTTCTTAGCCTTGATCAGTTCCGTCATATCTCTGCCTTCGGCTAAAAGAGATACGACATTGTTTTTTTCATTAAAAATGGGGCTGAGGTTGAAATCTATAAATGTATTTTCCTGGTTCATTTGATTAAATGTGTACTCAAAACGGCAGAACGAACCTTTTGAACAGTCATGCACGGCTTTTTTTAAACGGGCCTTAATGTCTTTTTCCTGCCACCATGGCGTATCCCAAAAGGATTTACCAATGACTGAAGTTTCATCCTGCTGGATATAATTTAGAGCGGAATGGTTGATTTTTGTTAGTTTCCCGTCTGGAGTCAGCGTGCCAATTAATTGGAAAGTATTGTTGAATATCGCACTGAGCTCTTGTTCGGCTGTGTGGAGCAGCAGGTTTTGTGTGCGGATTTCTTTGGTGAATGCCTGCACCAGGAAAAAGAGAAGGGTCAGCAAAACAGCGGTTAATCCAGTATTTTTTATAATATACAGCAACTGGTCTTTGCGATGTTCTGTCATATATTGACCCGTACCGATATAGCAACCTAAATCGGGTATACCAATAACAAAGGCGATCTTTTCTTCCGGTTTTTTCTCTCCCGGCCTTTGGTAGTGATACGAAGCAAATCCCTGGCCTTGCTTTGATTTTGCAATTTTTACAAGTTCCCTTATTATATAGACACCGTGCGGATCTCTCAGATCCCAGGTGTCGGTCATTTCTTTTTGGGGCTCATAGGGCTGAACAAGCATTGTTCCGTCATATGCACTCATAAAAATGTAGTTTTTACCATATTGATCATCGTAAACCATTCTTCTGACAAGGTCGCGGATCTGCTGCAAGGTTTTTGCCATGGATTTGTTTTGAGAACGATACTCAACAAGTATTGGTTCAATTGAATTTCTAGCAATCTGGACGGTCTGTTTCAGGTGACGCAGTCTTTGATCTTTTGTTTTTCCCGTGTATTGGAGGGTCAGATAAATAGAAGAAAAAACGAAAACAAAGCCAAGGACTAATCCAATGCTTATAACTTTGAGTTTTATCGATTTCGATATACTTTGCCCACTGATCATATTACTCTCAGATATGTTTTTTTCATAATTAAAATATACAAGGTCATAGTACAATAAACCATAATCAAAGCAAAATGAAGCCTGCTTTTTGGGCTGAAGTTGTTAATGCCCGTTTTTCTTGGTTTTATTTTGGGGTATTGACAATGCCGCAGGACTTGACCCATAACAAGCCCTGGTTTTTTTTACAAAGGACAAATACGGTATGGACACATTTGCCGATAAAGACATTTCAGGGGACCTGGCAAAACCGGACAGTGACGGCGGGCAGGCCGAATCAATGTCAGTATCCGTTCTTCATGACACGGGCCTGATCGCCCACCAGGATTATTACCTGGCCCAAACCGTGGGCAAGGCCTTTGATAAGGCATCGCCCCTGTGCCTGGTTCTCTGTGCTTTGACATCCAATGCCCTGACCCGGGGGCATGTGTGCATTAATCTTGAGGCGGTTGCAGGGCAGGGGATCCCCGGCGGGGCAGAGGCAGGCATTCATGGGGGGCTGCCTGATGTCAAGACCCTGATCAGCGAGCTTCGGGCCTCGGGATGTGTCGGGGAAGAGGCGGCTGAATCCCGGGATCGGGAGCGGGTCCTGACCCATCCCTTGATTCTGGACCGGGACAAGAATCTTTATCTGGCAAAATACTTTGATTTTCAGCAGCGGCTTATTGAGAATATTAGGGATCGGGTCGGATCTGAGGGCGGGGAGAGCATTTCTCCCGGGTTTGTTCAGGACGGCCTGGAACGGTTGTTTTCAGGTCAAAACCCCAAGAAAACAGCTGGCCAGCGCCATGCGGTGGAAAAGGCCCTGGCTGGCAATTTTCTGGTGATTTCCGGGGGGCCGGGCACAGGAAAGACCCATGTGACGTCAATGATCCGTTCTCTGTTGGAAGACTGGCACAGGGCGGCGGGAAAACCCCAGCCTGTGATCCTGTCCATGGCGCCCACGGGAAAGGCGGCCGAGCGGCTGGAAAACGGGCGGACCATTCATGCGGCCCTCAAGCCCAGGCCCCGGGGGGTGGGCTTTGTCCATGGCAGAAACAATCCCCTGCAGGCGGATCTGGTTATTGTGGATGAGGCCTCCATGATTGACATGGCACTCATGGCCCGTCTGATGGAGGCCGTGCCCGGGCAGTCCCGGCTTGTCCTTCTGGGAGACAGGGACCAGTTGTCCCCGGTCCAGGCCGGCTCGGTTTTCAGTGATCTGTGCCGGGTGCCAGGACTGGAAAATACCCGGGCCTTTTTGACCGTTAACTTCAGGTCGGCGGGGAAAAGCGGGATCGATGCCCTGTCCCGGGCGGTGAATGAAAACGATACCCCGGCCCTGGTAAGCATTCTCAAAGAGGGAACCCACCCGGATATCCAGTTTATGGATACGGGGAGTCACGCCTTTGATGCCCGGATCATCGAGCCCTGTCTGACGGATGGCTACCGGGCCGTGGCCGATGCTGGTACGCCAGAGGCGGCCCTGGACCAAATGGATGGCTTCCGGGTGCTGTGTGCCCATACCCTGGGGCCGGCCGGAACATTACAAGTTAATCATCTTTGTGAAAAGCTTTTGTGCCCCCCAGGGGCAGATGGTATAACCAGTCCGATATTTAAGCAGATTGTGATGGTGGGCCGGAACACGTATGACCTTAGACTTTTCAACGGGGATACAGGGGTTGTCTTCTCAACAGGTGAAAGGGCCAGGGTCTGGTTTCGGGCAAGCAGCAGCGACAGCAGCGATAGCGCTGCAGATAGAGGCATAAGAGGGTTTCAGCCGGAACAGATTCCAGCCCTTGAGCCTGCCTTTGCCGTCACCATCCACAAGAGCCAGGGATCGGAATTTGACAGGGTGCTGATTCTCATCCCGGACCGGCTGTCACCTGTGGTCACCCGGCAACTGCTGTACACGGGGATTACCCGGGCAAGGTCCCGGGTGATCATTGCCGGCAGCCTGGATCTCATCTGCCGGGCTGTTAACCTGGCCCCGGATCGGCGGTCCAACCTGGCTGCCGGGCTGGAACGTGGCCTGCGCAAACCTAAACCCCAATAGAAAGAAACTATTTTGGATAAAAACGAAACCATCCCCAAGCAAATCTGGACCTTTTTTGCTTCGGTCAGGCTGACTGTCTATCTTCTGGTGCTCCTGGCCGTCACCTCGATCATCGGCACTGTTGTCCTCCAGAACGGCAGCCCCCAGGAGTATATCCGCCTTTATGGACCGGGGCTGACCAACCTGATCAAGGTATTGCAGATCAATGACATGTACCACGCCTGGTGGTTTTTGCTGTTGCTGCTGCTGTTATGCATCAATATTGTGGTCTGTTCTGTGGAGCGGCTCTCCAAAACCTGGAAGATCATCTTCCCGGATAAAATCACGGTGAATCCCGGGCGGTTCAGCAGCCTGAAAAACAAAGAGCAGTTTACCCTGTCCAAGGATGTGGGGGAGGCTGCCGCGGCACTTGAGGCGGTTCTGGCCAAGAAAATCGGCCCTGTGATCCGGAAACAGACAGACCAGGGCCTTGTGCTGTATGCGGAAAAGGGCCGGTGGACCCGCCTGGGGGTGTATGTTGTCCACGCCAGTGTGATCCTGCTTCTGGCAGGTGCTCTGATCGGCGCCCTGTTCGGGTTCAAGGCCAGCCTGAGGCTGGATGAAGGCAGTGCATCAGATACGGTGTTTGCCGCCAAGACCCGGGCCCCGATAAAACTGCCCTTTTCGGTGCGGTGCAACTCCTTTGAGGTGAGGTTTTACGACACCGGTGCCCCGGAAGAGTTTAAATCCAACCTTACGGTTATTGAAGACGGACAGGAGAGCTTTTCCTCGGATATCCTGGTCAACCACCCCCTGCGTTACAGGGGAATCAATATTTTCCAGTCCTCCTACGGCACAGCCTCGCCTGGCAAGGCCGTGTTTGCGATCACCGATACCCAGACCAAACAAACGGTCTCCCACACCATCAAGAAAGGTGGGTCTGTGTCCTTGCCGGATGACAGGGGGACCTTTGAATTTGAGGGCTTTATTCCCCACTTTGACTTCAGGGGACACAACCTTGGCGAAGCCTTTGTCGGAAGGATTTCTCTGAAAGACCAGGAGAGTTTTCAAGTGGCCCTGCCCACCAAATTTCCCACCTTTGACCGGATGCGCAAGGGAAATTTTTCAGTGGAGGTGACCTCATTCAAGCAGGCCTACTACACCGGCCTTCAGGTGACCAAGGATCCCGGGGTCTGGTATGTCTATGCCGGGTTCCTGTTCATGATCCTGGGCTGCTGGGTGACCTTTTTTATCTCCCACCAGTCCTATTGCTTGGGTTTTGAAAAAGGGCAGGGGGGGCAAACCCTTGTGTGGCTGGCTGGAAAATCCAACCGCAATCCCCACGGCATGACCCTGAAAGTAAAGAAACTTGCAACACAATTAAAGGAAATCTAAACATATGACCTCTTCATTATTGCTTTCTGCGGCAACATTCATTTATGCCCTGGCATCGGTGTTTTATATCGGCTCCTTTTCCTTTAGGAAACCGGTCCTGGCCCGGATGGGGTTCTGGGTGATTATGATCGGCGTTCTTGCCAACACCGGGGGGATTCTTTTGCGCTGGGTGGAGTCCTACCAGATGGGATACGGCCATGCCCCCTTTTCGAATATGTACGAGTCCCTGGTCTTTTTTTCCTGGACCATCGCGGTCCTTTACCTGTTTGTGGAGTTCAAGTACAAGGAGAGCATCATTGGTGTATTTGTCGCTCCCCTGATTTTTCTGGCCATTGCCTATGCCTCTTTTGATCCCTCGATCAACTCCAAGATCAGTCCCCTGATTCCGGCCCTGAAAAGCAATTGGCTCATCGCCCATGTGATCACCTGTTTTCTGGGGTATGCCGGCTTTGCCCTGGCCTTTGGTTTCAGCTTCATGTACTTTATCAAGCCCCGTGATCCCAATGCCACCTCTTTGTTCGCCAAGCTGCCGGACTGGGATGTGATTGACGATTTGACCTATCAGATGATCGTGTTTGGGTTTTTGTTTTTAACCATCGGCATTATTACAGGCTCTGTCTGGGCCAATTCAGCCTGGGGCAAATACTGGTCCTGGGATCCCAAGGAGACCTGGTCCTTGATCACCTGGTTTGTCTATGCCATTTTTCTGCATCTGCGCCTCATGCGGGGATGGCACGGCAGAAATCTGGCCATTGTCTCCATTGTCGGGTTTGTGGCTGTGCTTTTTACCTATTTCGGAGTAAATTACCTGCTGTCAGGGCTTCACAGCTATGGGGGCTAATACGTCACCTGATCTGTTGTAAAACTTAAGAGGTCTGTTTAGGGCCGCAAAAGGGGGGAATGAAAAGTCATTCCCCCCTTTTTGCTGGTGTTTTCCCGTCCCGGTCTGTCGGGAATTTATCTTGACAAGAATTCAATATTTTTTATATAGATGATCGAATTAAATGATAAGGGACGTATTGCAGCACGGCTAGGGTAGCGCGTGCTGCACCAGTATATGGATTCCGAACACAGGCTTTTCGGAACCCAAAGGGTTATTGTAACATCAACTATTTAACATTGATGGAGTTTTCATGAGCGAACTAGAAAACAAAGCTGAACATGGTTCCACGGATGGTGCAGGGGAATGCGCTGCCGGTGATCCAAAAGACGACAAAGGGCTTGGGCTCGGTGTCGTTTTTTTTATGGTGGCATTTGTCGTATGCTTCCTCTCCGGCTGGCTGTTGTTTCCCAAATTGCTTTATTCAAAGCATGAGCAACCTTTTAACTTTGATCATGCGCTTCACACCTGGGAAATGGGTGACTGCGACGGTTGTCATTATGTAAGAGAAGACGGCACCTGGTCGGGCATCCCTGACCTGGCCTCATGTATGGAATGCCATACAGACGAGCCCATGGGGTTCACCGAGGATGAAGCCATCTTCTGCGAAGAGTACGTGGCCAAGGAAAAAGAGGTGCCCTGGTTTGTCTACGCCAGACAGCCGGATTGTGTGTATTTTTCCCATGTCGCCCATTTAAATGGGGAAAACGCTGCAGGTAAGATGGATTGTAAAACCTGCCATGGTCCCATTGGCGATTCCACTTCTTCCCGGCCTTACGAGGAAAACAGACTCACCGGTTACAGCCGGGATATCTGGGGCCACAATATCTGGGGAATCAAGAAAAATTCCTGGGATCGGATGAAGATGGACGACTGCGCAGATTGTCACGTGGAAATGGACGGCCATAAGGGCTATTGCTTCCAGTGCCACAAATAACGCAATCCTAAGGACAAGAATTTCAAACTTTATAAAGGACGTACTTATGAAAGTTGATAGACGAAGCTTCTTGGGACTGGGACTTGGCGCAGCAGCGGGTATCGCGGTTTCTCCGGTGGCAATCAAGCTGACGGACGACTCCTCCATCTGGACCCAAAACTGGCCCTGGACACCGGTTCCTGAAGACGGTGAAATCACATATGATCATACGGCATGCAGTCTGTGTCCCGGAAGCTGCGGCCTCAGTGTTAGACGAATCAAGGGACGGCCCGTGAAGATCGAAGGGATTGACGGTTATCCCGTCAACAACGGCGGGGCCTGTCTACACGGCATTGCCGGCCTTCAATACCTGTATGACCCCTCACGGGTGAAAACCCCCATGAAAAAAGAGAACGGCAGGTTCAAGGCCATCTCCTGGGACGCGGCCATTTCACTTGTGGCAGAAAAGCTAAAGGATCTGCGCAGAAAAAAGATGTCAAGCTCTCTGGCCTGTATCACCGGCAGTGACAAGGGCAGCGTGAACGCCCTTTTCAAACGGTTTATGGATGCCTATGGATCTGCCAATGCCTTGTCCATGCCCAGCCTTGAGGGGAATCTGGCCCTGACGGCGGCCACCCTGCACGGGGCAGACCATACCATTGGTTTTGACCTTGAGAACTCGGATTTTATCCTAAGCTTTGGTGCCGGGATCATTGACGGCTGGGGCTCTCCTGTTGCCTGCTTCCAGGCCAATGCCTCAAGAAAGGAACGCCACGCCAAACTCTTTCAGATCGAGCCCCGCCTGTCCAACACGGCAGCCCTGGCTGACAAGTGGATTCCCATCAAACCCGGAACCGAAGCAGATCTTGCCTTGGGCATCTGCGCCGTACTCTTGAACAAGAATATCTTTACCCCGGGTGAGTTTGGCACGGGATTTTCCCGGTTTACCGCCATGGTGCAAAAAGCGTATGCCCCGGCCAAGGTTGAGGCCACCACAGGGATTCCGGCTGCCCAGATTGACGCCCTGGCCCAGGCCTTTGTCAAGGCGGATATGCCCGTTGCCGTTCCCGGCAGGGGTCGCGGCGATTACGGCCAGAGCCTGAGAGAATTTGCTGCTGTTCAGACCCTGAATGCCCTGGCAGGGCGGCTGAATCAGAAAGGCGGGGCCTTTGTCATGGCCGCTGCCGACTATTTAAGCTTTCCCGAAGCTGTCATGGATATGACTGCAGAGGCAGGGGCTGGCAAGGACAAACTGGCTGCCACCGTGCCCCAGTTCTTTGACACATTGGCCGCGTCTTCGGCGCCGGCTGTCAATGCCCTTTTTGTATACAATGCCAATCCCTGCTATACGCTTCACAATACCGCTGAAATCAAAAAGGCCATTGCCAAGGTGCCTTTTAAGGTCAGCTTCTCCTCTTTCATGGATGAGACGGCCATGGAATGTGATGTGATCCTGCCGGCCTCCACCTTTCTGGAGCGCCTGGAGGATGTGCCTTCCGGCGCCGGCCTTTCCAGGACTGTGGTTGGGCTTTCCCGTCCCATGGTCAAAAAAACCGTATTCAACACAAAGAATCCGGGAGATGCTATCATCATGCTGGCCAAAGCCATGGGCGGCACCGTGGCTGAAAGCTTTGACTGGGACTCCTATGACCAGTGCCTGGAGAGCGTGGCCGGTGATATCTGGGATACCCTGTCCGACGAGGGCGTTATTGTTCTGTCCAAAGGAGCACCCAATGAGACGGTGGCAACGGATTTCAGTTTTCTTTCCGCCAATCCGGCAGGCGCAGGGACAACCGGTCAGGGAGACTTTACCCTGGTGGCCATCGACAATCTCCGTCTGGCCGGTACGGTGCCGGCAGCCTCACCCTTTGCCATCAAAACCGTGTCCGACAAGGTCCTTTTAAACAAGGATATTTTGGTGGATATCAACCCCGACTCAGCAAAGGCCAAGGGCCTTGCCAACGGCGGTGATGCCAAGCTGACCACGGCCCTGGGCACATTTAAGGTCAAAGTGAACTTTGATCAAGGAATCATGCCCGGCGTCATAGCAATGGCAAGGGGCCTGGGTCATACCCTGGCCAACAATCCCTTTGCCGGTGGCAAGGGGGTGAATGTCAACGATACCATCGGCCCTATGATTGAGGAAGGCTCTGGACTGGATGCCGCCTTTGGGACGAAAGCCAGCATTTCCAGGGCTTAATATTGAAAAGAAAATCATTAACGAGGTTCTGATGATACACGATAAAAAAGCACATAAGTTCGGAATGGTTATCGATCTGGACAAGTGTACGGGATGCGGCTCCTGCATGGTCTCGTGCATGTCAGAAAATAATATTCCGTTTAAGGAGGATGAATCCAACAAGCTGGACACGCTTACCTGGATGCGGGTATTCAAGCTGACCAACGGCAAATCCTTCCCTGATACCGAGGTGGCCTACCTGCCCAGACCCTGCCAGCACTGCGGGGGATGGGGAGATCACGGCCATTCCCCCTGCGTTTCCGTGTGCCCGGCCACTGCCACGGACTATGGATACGATACTGGCATTGTTTCCCAGATCTATACCCGGTGTTTTGGCTGCCGGTACTGCATGGGTGCCTGCCCCTACAAGGCCAGGTATTTTAACTGGTGGGATCCCAAATGGCCCGAGGGCATGGAAAACTACCTGAGCCCCAATGTCTCTCCCCGCATGCGCGGGGTGGTGGAAAAATGTTCCTTCTGCTACCACAGATACCAGCTGGCCCGTGAAAAGGCCTATGCTGAAGAGCGGGAAATCGAAGAGATGGAATACCAGACCGCATGCACCACGGCGTGCCCCTCCGGTGCCATCATCTTCGGAGACCTGAACAACCCGGAACACAAGGTCACCCAGATTGTCAAACCTGATCCCCATCCGGACGCCATGAACAAACATGTTGTGGGCAAGTCCAGAAATCCTTATGTATTCAGGCTTCTGGAACGGCTGGGCACCAACCCCAAGGTCTATTACATGTCCGAACGGGAATGGGTCAGAAAGGCCGGTGACAACTACCTTGAGGGTGAATGGGACAAGAAGAAGAACCACCACGGCTCTTCCTCCTCCCATGGTTAACTATCCAACGATTTAGGAGTTAAGACATATGGATTCTGCATTAATACCTGAAGGCGTAAAACGGTGCCCGTTGCCCAAGTTTTTGTTTGGACTCGCCATTGTGAGCGCCGTCCTGCTGTGGGGCGTTTATGCCATGTTCCTGTGCTGGTTCAAGGGACTGAACCAGACCAATATGAACGACTATTACGGATTTGCCCTGTGGATATGGGCGGACCTTGCGGTCATTGCCCTGGGCGGCGGCGCCTTTTTCACAGGACTTTTAAAGTATATTTTCAAGGTGGATGAGCTCAAGAATATCATCAATTTTACGGTGATCATCGGCTTTATCTGCTACTCTTCAGCCCTGCTCATCCTGGCCATTGACATTGGCCAGCCCCTGCGCGGCTGGTTTATCTTCTGGCATGCCAATGTGCATTCCATGCTCACCGAGGTGGCCTTTTGCCTGTCCTGCTATTTTGCGGTGCTCACCATTGAGTTCATCCCCAATATCCTGGAGAACCGGCAGCTGAACAAGGTGGGCTTTTTCCACCACCTGGCCCATAACATGCACGGGGTCATGGCGATATTTGCCGCCACCGGCGCTTTTTTGTCCTTTTTCCACCAGGGCTCTCTGGGCGGTGTGGCCGGTGTGCTTTACGGCCGTCCCTTTGCCTTTAGAGAAGGCCTTTTGATCTGGCCCTGGACCTTTTTCCTGTTTACCTGGTCTGCAGCAGCCTTTGGCCCCTGCTTTTCCCTGACGGTGACCTGGATTACGGAAAAAGTCACGGGCAAGAAACTGGTCAGCGACAAGACCGTCCATCTTCTGGCCAAGATCTCCGGATGGATGATCACCACCTATATGGTTGCCAAGATCATTGATACCATCTACTGGGCAACGGTGACAGCCCCCTCCATGGGATTCAAGATGAGTCATTTTTACTCCAACAACGGCTTTTACGGATACTGGATTCTGTTTGCCGAGATTATCCTCGGCGGTTTGATTCCGGGCCTGCTTCTTGTTTTTAAGGGCACAAGAGAGAATCCCACCACCCGCCTGGCCGCCATCATCCTGGCCGGCATCGGTGTCTGTATCAACCGCTGGGTCATGGTGCTCCAGATCATGGCTGTGCCGGTGATGCCCTTTGACACCTGGGCCTTGTATATTCCATCCTGGCAGGAAGTGGCCACCACCATCCTGCCCGTGGCATACGGCATTATCCTGATCGCCCTGGCCTATAGATACCTGCCTGTTTTCCCCCAGGAGGTCGAGTTGAACACCCCTGCCAAGACTGCGGCAGAATAGGTAAAAAAGGAGAAGATTTATGTTTCCGTTTTGTTTTGAATGGGCTTGGGACATCGGCCATATTATATTTTTCGGCGGGTTCTGGTATGCCATTGGCATCCTTGGGGCCGGTATGACCTTTTGCATTGGCAAGGCCGCCTATGACACTGTAAAAGGCGGCCACGGCGAACACCACTAGGCGGTTTGTTTTATCAGCATAAAAAGGCCGGGGGGCGTTTTGCCCCCCGGCCTTTTTGGTTTGCCAGGCATGGCGGGCAAACCCAGCCTGCGGAACGCAGGCGTCACCCCGACCAGGGGGAAGACAATCAGAGTTGCAGGGACGTTGCTGGTAACGGCAGGGTCTGAAGAAAGCAAAAGGATACCAGGCTTTTAAAGGAACAATTTTTTAAACCCGTGATGAAAAAAGGCGTCTTATCTGTTCGCCTGGCTTCTGATTGATCATGTTTCAAGGAGATCGGAAAAAATGGTAAAACAGATCACACTGATTGTATTTGCCCTGGGCTGTCTTCTTCCCGTCAATTCAGAGGCCCGGGATTTTGAAAAAACAGGGTATCTGGATCAGGGGTGGGAATTATACTGGGGCAGACTCTTAGACCCGTCTGATTTTGAGCATGAAGCGCTTCCTTTTGATTTAAAGCTGGCCTTTCCTTTTTTTTGGAACGACCTTGAGATCGGCGGCCGCAAACTGCCTTCCAGCGGTTTTTTAACTTTGCGGAAAACCATTGTCCTGCCGAAGTCATTTACAGGGAAACGATTTGGGCTCAGGATTCCGGAGATGTTCAGCGCCTATAAACTCTTTGTAAACGGCACGCCAATGGCGGCCAACGGCATTGTCAGTGATAATCCGGAACGATACCAGCCCCATTGGCAGCCCCGAACCATCTCCTTTACGGCCCATGAACAAAAGATTGAGGTTCTCCTTCAAATTGCCAACTTCTCCTATGCCCTGGGAGGCGGATGGCGGAAAATCGAATTTGGTCCGGCTGACAAGATCCTTTACAAGACCCGTGTGGCCATCTTCCTGGATGTGTTTCTATTTGCCTCTGTTCTGACCATGGGGCTTTACCATGCCGGGCTTTATGTGAAACGGAGAAAATCAAAATCGTCGCTCTTTTTTGCCCTGTTCTGTATGGTCGTTGCGTTGCGGACCCTGGTTTCCGGGGAAATCCTCATATATAATTTTTTTCACCCGTCCTGGGAGATACTCCTGAAACTGAATTTTTTAACGGTCGCATTCATACCGCCCCTGTTCATCAGTTTCCAGGACCATTTTTTTGAAGGGTATGCAGATCGGCGCATTGTAAAAGGGGTAAGCGTCCTGGGGCTTTTTTTTGCCCTCTTTATCATCCTTTTTCCGGCCAGTATACACAGCCGGTTTCTTGATGTCTTCCATTTTGCAGGGCTTGCGGGGTGTTCCTATATATTCTGGTTTATTTCAAAGGCGGTCAAAGAGAATCAGGAAGGGGCTTTGATCAGCCTGATTGCTTCTCTGGCACCTTTTCTGGCCGGTTTCAATGATATTCTCACGGTCAACAACTATATCAATACCGAACAGGTGCTGCCCTATGGGTTGATTGTCTATTTTATTGCCCAGTCTATTCTGATGGCGCAAAAATTCAGCCTTGCCCTGACCCGGGAGGAAGTGCTTTCAAAGGAGTTGGAAGAGTTGAATGCAAAGCTTGAGGACAAAGTCGAAGAGCGGACCCGGGAATTAAAAGCAGCCATGTCAGAGATAAAACAGCTTTCCGGCATGCTCCCCATCTGTTCCCACTGCAAAAAAATCAGGGATGACAAAGGCTATTGGAACCACGTTGAAGAGTATGTTTCCCAGCATTCTGAGGCTGTCTTTTCCCATGGCATATGTCCCAGTTGTATCCAAAAAATTTATCCTGACTCCAGGCTGAGTAAAAAATTAAATCAGGAAAAATAAGCGTCCTGTCCCTTGAGACCGGCCTCTTCAAGGCCGCTTTCCTTTTATTTCAGGCGGCATTCCCACTAGCCTGATTGTTTTGTCGAATCGAAACCATAAAAAGGCCGGGGGCATGTTGCCCTCCGGCCTTTGATGTGTCTGTGATCTCGCTTAGGCCTGATATCCGGCCGAATCAATTCATCTAGTGAACGGTGATCTGGCGGACCTTGTCTTTGGTGGTATCCTTTTTCAAGGTGATCGTCAGGATGCCGTCGGTGTAATCGGCGGTCACGTCATCGGTGAGAATCTCTTCAGAGAGGCTGAAGGCCCGCTTAAAGCTGCCGTAACGCCGCTCGCGCCTGTAATAGGTTTCTTTTTTCTCTTGATTTTCAAGCCGGTGCTTGCCTGAAATGGTCAGTACCCGGTCCTGTATATTCACGGTGATGTCCTCTTTTTTCATGCCGGCAAGCTCCACGGTCAGCGCCACCTGATCCTCTTGGTCCAGGATATCCACTGCCGGGGCAAGCTGACTTTCTTTATTGCCTTTGACCATTGGGGCGTTGAAAAAGTCGTCAAAGCTGTTTGTGAAAAGGGACAGTTCGTTAAAGGGGTTATATTTGACAAGTCTCATGGTTGGTTTTCCTCCTTGTTTGGGGTGTGTGCCAGGCCCTTGCCCGGTGGTGTTTTCATGTTGAATCAAAATTAAGCACGATTGATTTGCTGTCAATAAAATAATCTTACTTTTTAATTATATTATTTAATATCCTATAAATAAAAAAGTAATGAAAATGGCCTGCAGCAGTTCCCGATCCCCCATGGGGCAGGAAAACCTGGTTACAAGAAACTTATCCCTTGCGGGCGGAAATAATCCAGAACCAGCCCCATGCAAGGGCGATGGGCAGTATGCCGAAGATAACAAAGGAAATGATATTGCCGGCCCAGGGTTTGAGGACCAGGGCCACAACAACAGGCACCAGGCCAGAAAGGACAATGCCCGCCCTTAATCTGGCGGTCAGCCTTTTTTTACCCTTTCTGGCAGTGGATTTTTTAGGGGCCGGGGCCATCATGCGGGGCACAATGAGAACCGCGCAGATGAGCAGGAAAAGAACGAGGATTTCAGTGATACCGGTCAATGGGATTTCCTTATGCTGGTGTACTGGGCCATGAGACATTGGTTATGGCAGACCTGCCGCCATTTGTCAATCCTGGGAAGGTCTGGTCAGGGCCAGGGGATACTGTCATACAAAACATACTTCTTGACAAAAAGCGGTTTGGTTCCTTATCGTACTAAGCTAAATATAAAATAACGGCCACGATCAGACCTGGTCTTTTACCAAGGCTGGCCCACAAGAAATCATGAAAGAACGCAAGCCATTTGCAAGGCTCTTTCATATAAACAAAACACAATGGCGACCTAAAAAGGGGGCTGACCCGGCATGAAAACAATCGACACCACCTCATCTTTAAAAAACCGTTTTGACACCACAGACTGCCAAGTGACCATGAAAGCAGTGGTCACCACCGGTAACGGGGGGTATGAAAAACTCGATTACCGGGATGTGCCGATTCCAAAGCCCGGTGCCAATGAAATGCTGCTGCAGGTGCTGGCCGCCGGGGTCAACAACACAGAGATCAATACGCGTGTGGGCTGGTATTCTTCGGCAGTCAGTTCCGGAACCAATGCGCTAAGCGGTATGGATGACGAAAAGACAAGTGCCCAAGCCAAAGGCGACGGGGGCTGGAACAAGGCAACCCCGTTTCCGTTTATTCAAGGAACCGATTGCTGTGGAAAAGTTGTGGCAACGGGTCCGGATGTTGATTCAGCCCATATTGGAAAGCGCGTACTGATTCGCCCCTGCATTCGAAGCCAGGGATGGGACAGTTTGGAAAACATCTGGATGGCCTCTGACTTTGACGGCGCCTTTGCACAATTTGTTAAAATCTCAGCCAGCGAGGTTTTTCCGGTGAATTGCAATTGGAGTGATGCGGAACTTGGAACAATTCCCTGCGCCTATGGCACGTCTGAGAACATGATCCACCGGGCCGGGGTGACAAAGGGGGACCATGTGCTTGTGGCCGGTGCATCGGGCGGGGTGGGGTCTGCTACCCTGCAACTGGCAAAACGCCGCGGCGCCCGTGTAACCGCCATTGCCGGACAAGCCAAAATACAGGCAGTCCAAGCCATGGGTGCGGACCATGTCATTGCACGCGACCATGACATTGTTGCGTCTTTAGGGGAAAACACAGTGGATGTGGTGGTTGACAATGTGGCGGGGAACCACTTTGGCGCCATGCTGAAAGTGATGAAACGCGGCGCCAGATATGTTTCCTCCGGTGCCATTGCCGGTCCCATGGTGACCTTGGATATGCGGGATCTGTACTTGAAAGATCTCAGCCTTATCGGGTGTACAGCCTGGGATGCCCCGGTTTTTTCCAATGTGATTTCCTATATTGAAAAAGGAGAGATTCGTCCTGTTTTGGCCGACGCCTATCCCCTGGCGGAAATCGTAACCGTCCAAAAGCGATTCTCCCAAAAAAAATATGTGGGAAAATTTGTCCTGATTCCGCCGGATATCAGCGACACGCAACTGGCTGCTGTTACCAGATAAGGTATTGATCATGGTTGCGGCCCCACCCCCCATAACCAGGCATGGGTAAATCTGAATCCGCCTTAATTGTAAAAGCATACAAAAATATGACAAAATCAAACACACCCCGCTTGAACCGACTTCATTCAATCCCAGCAGATGATCCGTTGCTGACACCGGATAATTGGTGCCAGGCCCAGCCCTGCAGAACCGTCCGCATTGGATCACGGTCCATCATTCTTTCCCAGCTGTCTTCAACCTTTTACGTGTATTTTCTTGGGCTGCAGACCATTTTTGTCGGGTGTTATTTTGGGTGGATCCAAGGCGAGGAGTGGTCCCGTTTCTGGTGGAGCGCCTCTCTCTGGTTATGGGGCATCGGGGCCATCCTGGCCGGAACCAGCCACCAGCTTTTCGGGTATGAAATTAAATGCCCGAATCGAAAGATATGTTCCTGGACCAGCTGGTGGGAAGTTGTCTATCTGATGTTTCAGCACCTCAGCATGAATGCCATGCTTGCGGGGGTTGCCTTTTCATGCGCCACCGGAGCCCTGAGATCGGCATTGTTGATATATGCGGTTATCAGCAGCATTGTCTACGGCTGTATCCTATGGATTGGCGCAACACGGCCAATTAAATTCTTGATTACATTTGAATTTATGGTGCTTGTCCAAATTCCTGCATTTCTGGCGCTTGTTGTATTAAACGGCTGGCGCTACCATGTCCTGGGTACGGACATGGATCTGGCCCTACTCTGGACCTGGGTCTTTTTGTTGCTGTGCGGAATCATCTACTGGATCTATGACAAATCAGGCATTACCGAGAAACTATGGGCCAGGGGGTCCTGGTTTTCCCAGAATGACGTGCTGCACGTCTGTCTGATAACCTGGATGTTTTATATTTTGTTTGTACTTGCGCCCCTTGTCCAAGATATCTGCTGACCCTTCTTTTTTTCACCCGGCGGCCTTTTGACCTGCGATTCGGCCAAACACCAGGCATTCGGTCAAGGCGCAGGATCCCAGGCGGCTGGCCCCATGGACACCGCCGCAGACCTCTCCGGCGGCAAAGAATCGGGGAATAATGTTTCCGTCCAGATCCGTCACCCGGGCATCTTTATTGATGACGATCCCGCCCGGGGTGTAGTGAACCTTGGGCAAAATCCGCAGCGTATAAAAAGGAGGGGTTTCCAGTTTAGCTGTCCACGGTGTTAATGGTTTGCCGAATTGGTCGGTTTGGCTGTTTTGAATCGTGTCATGATACTGGGTCACTGTTTCTGCCAAAGCCGTTGCCGGAACATCAAACGCCCTAGCCACTGCGTCCAGATCATGGAATTGTTTTATTTTACCGGTTCGAAGTCCTTTTTCCAGGCTTTTTTTGTCTACTTTTGCCCCATTGGCATCCACGATTCCTAAACCAGGGTGTCCCATGGCCATGATGGCTTCCGAGCGTGTGCGGCGGTCTGCCCATTCATTGACGATCCGTTTCCCTGTTTCAGGGTTGATCAGGATTCCGTTGGGGTAGAGGCTGTATGAAGCAAACCTGGCCCCATGGCCGTATCCTTTTTCATCCGGGCACCCCCATGGACCGAGTTGAATTCTCGACAAATGAACGGACAGCGCACCGATTTTCATGGCCGCGATCATGCCCTCGGCAGTTGCGCCTTTCTGATTGGTGGACGGAATGGCCGCATCCAGGCTGGGATAGAAATGGGACCGAAACCGGGTGTCATTGCTGAATCCTCCGGTGGCCAAAATAACGGCCTTTGCTGCCCGAACCCGCTTGATGGTGCCGGATATGCCTTTTAATGGATTGTGACCGTCCTGAATCACAATACCGATCGGTCCCTGATCCGACGACTGGACATATTCTTGGAAACGGCATCTTGTGCGGATTTCAACGCCCATTTTTTTCAGCACCCTGACCTGGGCTTTGATGATATCAACACCCGAATGGCTGCGGGTGGTTAAGCATCTGGCAACGGAATGCCCGCCAAAACGATCCAGTCGATTCAGGTATGTCACTTTTAGGGCATGGCGTGTCCACTCAATGGTCTCTGCCGCTTTTTGCGCCACCATTCGGACCAGTTCTGGATGGTTGAGCCCCAGGCCGGCCCGGATCATATCCTCATAAAACAGCTCAGGAGAGTCCTTGATATCCTGCTGCACTTGCAAAAAATTATTGGCAGCTGCCAGCCCGCCGTCACTGATGCGTGTATTTCCGCCGGTTACCGCCATTTTCTCGAAAACCGTCACCCTGGCACCTGCCTGCCGGGCCTCGATGGCAGCAGCCAGGCCGGCAAGCCCGCTTCCAATCACTGCCACATCTGTTGTTTCATCCCAGCTTGTCATAGATAGCTCCTTTTAGAAAACGATTGCACCCGATCCACTGTTGAAAAGTTTTTTATTGTCCTGATAAATGCATACGTGTTGTGCTTGTACCAGTGGCCTTGAATTCAAGTCAAGAGAAAACGCCTGTACAAGGGCGATGCCGCAGATAGAACAGGGCCCTGATGAATCAGACAATGTCCTTGATAAAATCGGCCATCATGGAAAGGGTGGTCTCTGGCTGTTCAAAATGGGGGATGTGGCCGCAGGCCTCAATGGTTGCAGTGCAACAGTCTGCAATGCCCGATTCCATTGCGTCGAGTTGGGCCAGGGTGGCAAAAGGATCGTCAACGCCCTGGATTCCCAGCACCGGCACTGGGATATGCTTCAGGTATTTTTCGATATTCCAGTGCCGGAATCCAGGGGCCAGCCAGGTCTGGTTCCATCCCCAGAAGGCGGTATGGGTGTTGCTGCCGTGGATTTGTTTCAGCCTGGCTTTAAGATCCCCGGTTTCATACCGGGCTTTTGCCTCTTTTACTCCTTTTTGGGTAATGTCCTCGCAGAAAAGGTGGGCCGCCAGGGTGATAATGCCCTTCAGGCCCTTGTGGCGGGTTTTGGTTCCTGATCTGTCTGCCGGTCTGCCGCCGTGTATTAGGCTGATAGAGCCCCCGTCAGAATGGCCGATGAGTATGTACCGGTCAATACGGGCCGCTTCAAGGACCTTTGGCAGCAGGGTCAGGGCCTCGGTGTGAAGGTAGTTGATCTTCCGGGGCAGGGTAATGCCACAAGAGCTTCCGTATCCCGGTCTGGAGTAGGAAAACACCGGGCAGCGGGTCTGTCTGCCCAAGGTTTCAGGGATGGCTTTCCAGGAGGCGGCCGATCCCAGGCCCTCGTGGAGAAAGACCAAAACCGGCCGGGATGACGGCCCGGTAGCAAGGTCCAGGGTCTCGATGTAAAGGCAGCGGCCCCAAAGGCTGATGTCAAGACCGCCTGGATTCATGATTGGTTGTGGATGTCCTTGAGGTGGGCGTAGGCCTCCTGGATCTCAAGAAATTTTTCATTGGCCAGGCTGGAAAACTCCTCACCCAGGTGGGAAAGTTTGTCTGGATGGTATTGCTTTCTCTTTTCCTTGTAGGCCGTTTGGATCTCTTGCCATGAGGCTGAAGGATCCACCCCAAGGATCTGGTAGCAAGAGTTCTGGCGGGCCTGTTTTCCTGCATACCTGCGGCCGGCGCTCTGTTTTGCCTGTTGCTTGTCTTTGGAGGCGTTTGGGTTTGGCCGCTTTGTTTTCGGGGGAACCGTCCCGTTGCCGGCCGCTGCCCTGGGATTTGACCTTTTACCAGAAAAATTTTTGCCAAAGGCTGTTTTTCCGGGGCCTGCCGGTCGTCCGGACCTATTGGAGCGGTTAAAGAAAAACCAGGGCAGTTCACCGTATCTAATCAGGTAGTAGATGCACCAGATGACCAGGCTGTCGTCGATCCATCCCACCACGGGCAGCAGCAGGTCCGGGATGATATCCACAGGGGAGATCAGGTAGGCAAGGCCAAAAAGGATGAGGATGAGTTTAACCGTCGGTGTCATGGTCTGCCTCAGTCCGCCTGGGTCATGACATCAATCATGGTGTACACTTTTTTGGCGCTGCCTGTGGCTGTTTTTTCGCTTAAAAAGACCACGGCGTCATAGGAGCCGCCAGTATAGATATCCCGGCCATTGATATTGTGCTTGAATTCAAACAGGGCAGATCCGTCGTTTGCCCTCAGGGTATAGGTATGCCAGCCGTGGCCGCCAAGATGTTCTCTGGGGACCTTCCATTCTGTTTCCTGGACGCTTGGGTCCCGGACTTTTTTGATCTGGGACACATCAAAGTCAACGCCCAGTCCGTTAAAGCAGGAGACAATGGCCTTGGCTGTTCCCGAGGTGTCTGCCTTGCCCTGCTGATGGCTTTCCGCAACTTCCAGGGTATAGCCTTTAAACAGTCCGGGAAAGGTGGCAGCCCCGTATTCCATCATGGCCTGGAATCCCACGATCTGCTTGGCCATATTCGGTGCGATCACCGCAGGGGTCTGTCCCTGGTTCACCGTCTCTTCCAGGGCGGCCCTGTCCCCGCCGGTGGTGCCCATGACAAAGGGGATGCTGTGGCGGGCGTAAAATGCTGCATTGGCATTCACCGCACTGGGGTGGGTGAAGTCAACGGCCACAAGGCCGGGATAGTCTGCCAGGACTGCGGCTATTTTCCGGTCCCGGTCCTTTGGCTTGATCAGGGTAACGGCCGTGGTCGCAACCCGGACCTGATCGTCGCTGATATCATCCCCGGTCAGGGAAAAGGGAACAAGGCTCAGGCGGGGGTCTTTGATTACTCCGGCCCCCAGGGTCCTGGCCACATTGCCCGGCAGGCCGTTGATCATGGTATGAATGGTCATTATAGCAAGTACTCCTTTACAAGTCATTTACTAAGCGGGTCAGGGGGCTGACAGGATCCTGGTCGATTTTGGCCAGCCGCTGCCTCAGTCCTGCAAGGGCAAAGGGGATATGGCGGGCAAACCCCGATTTTTTCTTGACCCGGGTTAAAAATGCGAACGCCCCGAGCATCTGCAGATTTCTGGCAACCGCGCAATAGGCGTAACGCTGCTTGAATTTTCGGGAGTTAAATCCAGGGCGCCTGGACAATTGGTCAATGCAATACCCAAGCAGGCTGTCCTGCACCGCTTTGGGCAGTGTAACATAAGGATCGATTAAAAGGGAAGCCAGATCATAGGCCAGGGGGCCCTGGCGGGCAGACTGAAAATCGATGAAAAAAATCTCTTGGTTGCAGATCATGATGTTTCTGGACTGGCAGTCCCGGTGCATCAGGCCGTCATCCTGCCTTGCCCGCGCCTGGGTTGCAATGTGTGAAAAGGCCGGTTCAAGATCCTGCCATTGGGCATCTACCCCCAGGTACCCCTGTACAAAGGCTTCCAGAAAGTAGCGGCATTCCAGGTCCAGGATCATCTGCCGGGAATAGGTCGGGGTCTGACAGGCCCATTGGAAATCAAACCCCTGGATACCGGTTTTGGAAAATTCAACAAGGCGGTCAATGACCCTGCGGTAAAGCGTGGTCAGGTCATCATGGTCAAGGGTGGCTCTCATATCTGCAAGATGGGTGCTGCCCAGGTCCTGAACCGCTACCTGGCCTGAAATCCGGTCATGGCCGAGAATCTCTGGCACAGCCACCCCATTTGTCCTTAAATGGGTGCCGATGCGGACAAAGGCGTCAACCTGCCTGCGGTTGTCGGTGTGCGCCAGGCAGATGCCGTGGTCGGAGAGGATAATAGACTTATTGTTGTACCAGGCCCGGAACCATTGCCTGTCAGATCCGTCCCCGGCAAGGGCCTTTATCTTTATTGCATTGAATGCGGATGGATTAAGGCCAAAATGGGCCCCGGCCAGAAAGCGCTGGGCCGTCTCTTGGTATCTTTGGACCGTGCCCATGTCCTGCCAGAAAAAATTGTGTGCCAAAAATGCTTTGATCCGGCCTGTGGGACAAAGAGCTGTGTAAAGATCAATGCTGGAAAATATCCTGTCCACAGGCAGGTGATCCAGAATTTCAGGCGACAGGACCTGAAGGCCGGTAAAGGCAAGGCAGTTGTCTTTGGTTGACCAAAAGCTTTTGATGGTATGATCAGGGCCTGTGGTGATTTTGTTGAATGCCGGGCTGTGGTGAAGAACCAGCGTGGCCAGGGCATTTGTCTTTTTATGCCTGGCAATGACCATGGCAAGGTCCAGGTCATGGACGATATCTGCGTTGACCACCAGAAAAAAACTGCCGGCAAGCTCGGTTTTAAGATTGGCAATGGCCCCGCCGGTATCCAGGATTTTGGGTTCATGAACGATTTGCAGCCGCTGTCGCTCGGGATGACAGCGCACATGGTCATGGATCTGGTCTGCCAGATGGTGGGTATTGATAAAGATTCGGCTGCAGCCGGCGGCCAGCAGCCGGTCTATGGCAAGGTCCAGAACCGGCCGGTTGTTGAGGGTAAACAACGGTTTGGGAAGGCTGAAGGTGTAGGGTGCCAGCCTCGTGCCCAGGCCTGCGGCAAGGATAAGGGCCTTCATGGGATCAGCCGGTCACCAGCCGGGGCAACCGGTCCAGGATATTTTTGTAGTAGTCGATCCGGGTCTGGTCCTCGGAGCCGTTGATGTCGTTTTTGGCAAAGTAATTCACGGCATTCCGGTAATTGACCAGGGAGATGGATTCCTTTCTCACCACCTTGTTGCGCTTGTACAGCTTGTCGCCAAAGGAGAGCAGCTTCTTGGCCCGCTCCTTGGCATCGTACTTGTCGGTTTTCTCTTTTTCCAGAAAAACCAGGCAGGTATGGTAAGACTCGAAAAAGGGCACAAGAAAGGCGGCAAACCACTTGAGCTTGCGCAGGCCCTGGGAGGTCAGGTTCAGCATGGTCTCATCCCCCGGGTCCGGCACCAGGATGCCTTGGCTGATAAATGCTTTTATGGCCGTTGAAATCTTTTCTTCGACCGATATCTCCTCATCAAAGGAAAATTCGTCTGTGAACAGGTTTTGCAGAAAGGCATACCGGTGGACCAGGTCATAATAGGAAAACTTGAACCGGTCCGCCTCCAGGATGGCCACGGCCGTATAGGCGGCAGGCACAAAAAAGGAGATCACTGAATTTTTGTAATAATCCAGGATGGCCCGCTTGTTGTGCTTGACAATCAGGGCGGTGGTCTCCGTGATCTTTTCTTCATCCTCGTCGGCCCGCTCAATGAAGTTCCGGTCCAGAAAATTTTCAATCACCGTCTCAAAGGCGGTGTCCTGGTCCATGAGCAGGGTGTCTGACAGATAGGCCCCGTGAAAGGTCAGAAAGTTCATATAGGTGTTGACCCGGTCCAGCATCTGGGCTTTGGAAAAGGTGTTTTCAAAGCAGTTGAGGATGCCCGAGGCAATGATGCCGTGGGGGGTGGCCACGGCATTGGCGTTGATGGCATTGATCATCCTGTAGCCGAAACCCGTGGAAAAGGTGGTCAGTTCCTTGTCTGTGGCTCGGCTCAGGTCAAGGTGCTTGTCTTTGAGGTATTGCTTTAACGAAAGGGGTTCGTCAAATTTAAGGTAGACCTTTCCGTACTTCTTTTTTAAAAATTTTCTTGTGTTGAGAAGTCCTTTGAGGGTCTCGGGGCTTTTCTTTCCCCCTTCAATCTCCCTGAGATAGGCATCCTCCTCCAAAACCCGGTCATACCCTACAAAAATGGGGACAAAGTATAGATCGTCGCAGGCCCCGTTGAGACAGGCCCGGATCAGCATGGCCAGGCCCCCGATCTTGGGGGGCAAGAGCTTGCCGGTCCGGCTCCGTCCGCCTTCAATGTAGATTTTGATATTAAAGCCTTCGTACAGCAGCTTTTCCAGGTAGGCGGCAAAGATTTTAGTGTAGAGTTCCGCCCCCTTGAATGTCCGCCTAAGAAAAAAAGCACCTCCCCCCCTGAAAATGGGTCCCAGGGGCCAGAAGGACAGATTTTTTCCCGCGGCAATATGGGGGCAGGGCATGTTGTTTCTGAACATAACATAGGGCAGCAAAAGGTAGTCCAGATGGCTTTTGTGGCAGGGCACCAGAATGAGGGGAGCCTGGGTGTAGGTCTCCCGCATGCGGTTGATTTCCGCCTGATCCACCACCAGGCCTTCAAAAATATTGTTGAAGACCCAGGTCAGCAGCCAGTTGAGAAAATTGATGACCCGAAGGTTATAATTGGCGGCAATCTCGTTGATATAACCGGCTGCCTTTTTATTGATCCGGTGCAGGGGGGCCCCGGTTCTGGCCGCATAATCCGCCAGAAATTCCTTTAGGGATTTGCGGGTGAGAATATCCTCGGTGATTTCCTGCCGGGATTTGAGTACCGGGCCTGTGATGCTTTTGCGCTGCCGGTTCAGGATATCCACCAGGTGACTTCGAAGGCGGTGGGTCTGGAACTCCGAGTCCAGCTTCTGGATATCGGGCCTGTGGATAAAGGCTTTGAGATCAACAGGCCTTGCCACTTCAATCCTGATTTTTTCAGGGTGGCGCAGCAGGGTCCAGGCCCGTTTTATCCAGCCGGGACGTTCATGGGTGCCAAAGAGGATATCGGCAAGAGAGGGATTCTTGTGCATGGGTTTGGTGACATAAATGATGTCCTGGGGAACAATCACCACGGATCTGTCCATGCGTTTTTGCAGTTCAATAAGGTGGAACAGGGGGTCTGGGGTGGACTTGATGAACCGCTTGTAAAAATCATCTTCCTCAATGAGGCTGACAAAGCCGGTCTTTCCCGCCAAAAGCTGTTTTTCCGCAAACCCTGTGGCATAGATATCTTTGATGTGGAAATGGTGAAGAAAATAATCCATGTGGGCGATGAGAATCCGGAAGACCCGGGTGACCGGGAGCAGGAACAAAAAACGAAAGTCAAAGCCCAGTTCCGGAAAGGGAAGTCCAAGTGCCCTGAGCCGTGTATGGAAATACAAAAAGTCAAAAAAGCGTTTGTCCTTGCTGGAAAAAATAACAATGCTTTCCGGATCAATGCCCCGTATCTTGTCCAGGTTGTGGTCGTCCAGGCTGACTTTATTGGTCAGCCTGGTGATGATTTTTTTGATAATATAGCTCTGGTTGCCGGGGTAGATGCTGGTATAGTAGGCATAACTGCCTCCCAGAAGACAGTCTATGCTCCGGCGGATCCTGGCCCGAAAGGCGGAGAATATGTTTTTTGGCGAAGGCATCAAAGGCATGTTGGGCTATTCCTCAAGGCTGGTTGGATGGTGATTCATAAGGTCTCAATCCATACCAGAGCACAAGGCGGTTGGCAATATGATATTTTTGTGATTAAACAAGGAAAGAACACAGAATCGTCGGTTCAACCTGTTGAAATAAAGTCTAATTTCAGGCCTGTGTGATCTTGGGAATTTGGTCTTGATAAATAAAGGACCCTATGCTATTTTTCATCATCTAATTAACATAGGCATACCTTGGTTTACAGTATACGTTGTTTCTTAAAAATTTTGACAAGAGCTTAAGGAGGATAGTTTATGAAAACGTTAATTGGCGGTGCAATTGCAGTACTTCTCGGTGTTGTGGGTCTGGCAGTTTGGTTTGGTGAGTTTTTGAATCTTCTGGCCGGGTGTATCCCCCCTGTACTGCTTCTTGGTGGCGGTCTGGCACTGTACCTGGGCTTTGATGAGCTCAAGGATTCCTGGAAGAGCGACGAAGGCGCAGACGCACCGGCCCCGGCAGAAGATGACAAAGCAAAGATTGCAGCGCTTGAAAAAGAACTTGAGGATCTGAAAAACGAGAAATAATCAGCTTGCTGATACAAGATACAACAAGGGCTGTCAGATTCTTCTGGCAGCCCTTGTTTATTGTTTCTGACCTTTTTGCTTAACAGCAGATACCGCCAGAAAATCCGCCACTTCATTTTCCTTGATGCCGCCATGGCCCCGGACCTTGATGAGTTTAAGGTCATCGAACCTGCTCATTAAGCCTCTGATGTCATGGACCAGGGTTTTATTGGCCCGGGGCTTCCAGTCCTGGCTGAGCAGTCCCACCGCATATTCAGAATCCGTAAAAATCCGCACCGGCAGGTCCTGGCGCTTCAGTACGGACAGGGCCCGGTGAATGGCTGTGAGTTCTGCAATATTGTTGGTGGCCTCTCCGATGTATTCTGAAATTTCTCTGCGGTTTTCTTTGTAGATCAGCACCACACCGATCCCCGAGGGTCCGGGATTCCCAGAGGAGGCGCCGTCAGTGTAGATGCAAATACAATTTTTTGGCAGGTCCGCGGGCAAATGCTTTGGGGATGTTGTGTCCGCTTTTTTCTTGTTCCGGTCTGCTGAGGCAACCGCCTCTTGTTCCGGGCGCAGGCTTTTGGGGGCAATCCAGTACTCGTAATCCTGGTCCAGGTTATACTTGATCCTTACCTTGTTATTTTTAACCAGGGGATTGCCCGTTGAATCACAGGCCACCCAGACCTTGTTCTTTTTAAAACTTTTGCGCTGCCACTGGATATTTTCTGGATCAGTCATACAGATAAAATTTTGCAGATTCCTGTTGAAAGGCCCCAAGGTCCTGTTGCCAGGAGGCTGCAGCCTGGTCTAAATCCTGCCCCTCGGCAAGGTGCTGCCTCAGGCAAGCGCTTCCCAGGATGAGATCCATGGGCAGGCGGTCATACTCATACTCATAGGGCGGGGCCTTGAATTCAAATTCGTCGGCACTGAGGACGGCCTGGACCGCCTTAAGGGAAAACAGATAAGGGGAAAAGGCCTCCCGGTCCAAAATGTGAAGATGGATTCCGCAGCAGACCTGGTTCATCCATTTCTGGGATGTGGGTTCAAAACAGACCGGCCGCAGGAATAGCCCAGGTGCATGGCCGGCCATTTTTTCAAGCAAGGTCTTTGTGTCCATCCATGGGGCGCCGAACTGCTCAAAGGGCAGGGTGGTGCCCCGTCCTTCGCTGATATTGGTGCCTTCAAGAATCACCTGGCCCGGGTAGACCATGGCAGACAAGGGGGTGGGCAGGTTGGGGGAGGGGGCAATCCAGGTCAAATCGGTATCTGTCCAGTACATCCAACGCCGCCACCCGGTCATGGGGATGATGGTAAGATTGCACCCGATGCCGTGGACGTCGTTGACATACCGGCACAGCTCCCCCACGGTCATGCCGTGGCGCATGGGGATGGGAAACCGTCCCACAAAAGAGGTGAATTCAGGTTCAAGAAGATTGCCCTCTACCGCTGTTCCCCCCACCGGGTTGGGGCGATCCAGAATGACGACCTGTCGATTCATCTGGGCGGCCCGCTCCATACAATAGGCAATGGTGTATATAAAGGTATAGACCCGGGTGCCCACATCCTGGAGGTCCACCACCAGAGTGTCAATGGGATCGAACATCTCCTGTGTGGGTTTTCGGGTTTCAGAGTAGAGGCTGAACATTGGAATTCCCAGTTCCGGGTCCCGGCCATGGCCGGATTCGATCATATTGTCCTGTTTTTCGGCAAAAAAGCCGTGCTGGGGAGAGAACAGGGCCGTCAGTTGTCCGGGGAACCTGCCGGCAATCACGGCTTTTGCATGGATCAGGTTCCGGGTCACCGAGGCGGGGTTGGCCAAAAGTCCCAGTCGTTTGTTTTCGAGTATATCCGGCCTGTGGGCGGTCAGGGTATCCAGTCCGGTTTGTATTGTCTGTGCCATGGCATTGTCCAGGTTAATGGTGGTTTCAAATTGCACTCGGATGCTCTACCATATCTATCTATTGACAAAAATTCAAATCCTAACTAAGTAGTATTGTTTTACCCCAACATCGTAACCTTTCGGAGACCCCCTGCGATGACATTTTCCATCAGCAAATCCGTGTCAAAAATAAAGGCCTATGAAGCTGGAAAGCCCTTGAAAGAAGTGGCCCGGGAATACGGCATCACCTCTGCGGTGAAACTGGCCTCCAATGAGAATCCCTTTGGGTACTCTCCCAAAGTGGCCCGGGCTGTCCAGGATCAGCTTGGGGCTATGAACCGCTATCCCGAGCCTGTGGCCCATGACCTGGTTAAGAAAATGGCCGCCAGATACGGGATCGGTCCCGAGCATATTGTTCTGGGCAACGGATCCGACGATATAATAGCCCTTCTGGCCCATGGATTCTTAAATCCGGGAGAAGAGGCAGTGATGCCCCTTCCCTCGTTTCTCATGTACGAAATCAGCGTAAAAACCGCCAAAGGCGTTCCTGTGATGGTGCCGCTGGCGGATTTCACCACCAACCTTGAGGGACTGATCCGGGCCATTACCCCCAAGACCCGTATGGTCTTTATCACCAATCCCTTTAACCCCACCGGGGCCACGTTGACTGCCGAAGAATTTATGGATTTTTCCGCCCGGGTGCCCGAGGATGTGCTGATCATTGTGGATGAGGCCTATATTGAATTTGTCCGGGACAACCGGGTGTACAACGCCCTGGCCGATCCCCTGGCTGATGCCAGGATTGTTACCCTGAGGACCTTTTCCAAGGCCTACGGACTGGCCGGCTTTCGCATTGGTTACGGAATCATGGACCAAGAAATTGCCCGGATCCTGAACCGGATCCGCCAGCCCTTTAACGTGAACAGCCTGGCCCAGGTGGCGGCAAAAGCCGCCTTTGAAGACCAAGACTTTTTAAACTATAGTATCACCGCCATTCACCAGGGGCTGGATTACCTGATCAAGGAATTGACAGCCATGGGGCTGACTGTTCTGCCCACCCAGTCCAACTTTTTCATGGTGGATGTGGCACAGGAGGCGGCCGGGGTGTTTCAGGCCATGCTCAAGGAGGGGGTGATCGTCAGATCAATGGCCTCCTACGGCTTTGACACCTTTTTGCGGATTAACGCGGGAACCCCCGAAGAGAACCGGGCCTGCATCCATGCCCTGAAACGGGTGCTGAAAGGATAAAACATGACCTATCGCATTGTCACCATTGACGGGCCGGCAGGGGCTGGCAAGACCTCGGTTTCCAAAGCCCTGGCCGCCCGCCTGGGATGTGTTTATGTGGATACCGGCGCCTTGTACCGGGGGGTGGCCTTTGAAATTCACCGTCAAGGGGTGGACTGGGAGGATGAAAAGGCCCTGGCCTCCTTGTTGAATTTCCTGGATTTAGGCTTTGTCATGGCAGGGCAGGATCTGAAACTCACCTCTTTTGGCGAGGATATTACTCCTCATATCCGGACGCAGCAAATTTCCATGCTGGCATCGGCGACGTCGGCAAAGCCTGCGGTACGCCAGGCCCTTTTGGGAATCCAGAAGCAGATCGCCAATACCCGGGATGCTGTATTTGAGGGCCGGGATATGGGAACGGTGGTGTTTCCAAATGCCCCGTTCAAGTTTTTTTTGTTCGCGGATCTTGAAATCAGGGCCATGCGACGGTTTGACGAAGCCACGGAAAGCGACAGGGATATTCAGAAGCTCAAAACCCAGATGGCAAAGCGCGACAGCGACGATGCAAGCCGAAAAACCGCCCCCCTTGAGCCG
>Ga0102943_1000235_pt1 | contig 39243 bp, 33 predicted proteins | sample SalPonC_black_MG_FD_78174 | JGI IMG/M metagenome (GOLD analysis project Ga0102943, IMG submission 78174) | Salt pond soil microbial communities from South San Francisco under conditions of wetland restoration - Salt Pond MetaG... | ecosystem: Environmental > Aquatic > Marine > Intertidal zone >...
GCTCCAACTGGAGGCCTTCCAGCGCTAGGAGAGGCCCACCGAAATCGGGTACGGATTCCCTTATTGGAATAGTCATTGCGAATGCTGCGGTTTTTTTAACCGATTATACCGATGATGACGCAATGGATGAAGACTTGACCAGCGCACCCTTGCACATGTGCTGTCTTGCACCAGCGCGGTGCCTAATGTCTACGAGAGTTGAATAAATGGATCGAGTAGCCATTGACACAACTTTGAATCCCTTACAAACACTCTTCTTGGTAATTGCTGTTATTGATAGCGTGCAGAAATACATCCGATTCACCGGGTATGCCATTTTCATGGAGGCCGGTGTTGATGGCTTCCAACGTCGGTTCTTGAACCCGGTGCGTGGTGTCGCCGGCCAGCTCTGGCTGTACGGTGCGGGTGATATACCAACACGCCCATGCACGCCACTTTTTTTGCTCGAAGCGCTCACCACGCACCCTGTCGGCCAAGTGTTGATAGTGGACGCGAGGATTCCCGATAAAAGTATCGGATGGATTGTGTGCAATGATCCAGCCGATAGCTGTGTAGGGTAAAGGCCATTTTTTATAGACGGGCTCGTATCCAGTCAGATGCGCAAATAAAGCGCGATCGAGGGCTAAGAGACTGCGGGCTGCGAATCCTTGTTGCCACAAATACTGGCCATACTTGAGAGCGACCCAATAAAAATCAGGACCGCGATCTTGACCGCAGGCGTTGAGTGTGCGCCAACTCATGGAACCATCGGGGCGCGGCAGGTGTGGACAGGGCTGATGATGCATAATGCAGGTAAATAGAATGATCGATCTTTAAAAATTAAAGCATGCGCGAAGTTTGGTAAACCCTTGGCACCCGTTTAGTGATGGAGCAAAATGTTTCCCAGGGTATCGATTTACACCACTTACTGTATTGGACGACATCGATAGCAGCCGAGCCTTGTTGACCAATTATCGTTACAATGTCACCGCTTTGCACCTCGGGGTGATGGGTTAAATCGACAATCGCCTGGTCCATCGTGACCCGACCGATGATGGGGCACAGCCGCCCACGAATCAGCACCTGTGCTTGATTACTTGCAGCAACCGGAATCCCATCTCCATAACCTGCAGTGATGATGCCGATGCGTCCATCTTGTTGTAATTGATGAGTGCGCCCATAGCTGATAAATGCGCCGGCGGGTAATTCCTTGATCAAGCTGACGCGACTGTGAAAACTGAAGACAGGCTCGGGTTTCAGTCGTGCCAACAAAGAATCTGGATACGGGACGAGGCCAAATTGTAACAACCCGACACGCACTGCATTGAACGGGCTGTCGTGGGCAAAGGTTTCCAGCCCCGCACTGTTATCGGCATGGATGAGCAGTTGTTGTGCGGCCAACCCTGGAAACGTGGCAAGTGTATCTAAAAAACAACGACGTTGTTCAGCCGTGTATGCGGGATCGCTGTCAGCACTGGAAAAATGTGTGTAAATGCCCTTCAGGCACAGATGCTCTGCACACATAATTTCCTGGTAAAGGGCTTGAGCGTGCTTGAAGTAGACACCGAGACGTCCCATGCCCGTATCGATTTTTAAATGGACGTTCAGGATGCGGCCGTTTTGTTGCCCCAGACGGTTGAGGCGTGAAACCTCTTCGGCAGATGACAGGGTAGCCATCAGATCGTAGTCTAGAATATAAGGATCTTCTTCTTCCAGGAGTGCGCCTAACACCAAAATGGGCCAGCCAGCACCGATTTCCCTGATTTCGGCTGCTTCGAAAACATTCGCTACCGCAAACGCATCCGCACCGCATTGCATCAAGCGCGCAACCGTCTGATGCATTCCGTGCCCATAAGCATCTGCTTTGACGACGGCAACATACTGGATGTTTTTGGGCAGTCCCTGGCGGATTTTACCCAGATTGCGCTCCAGAGCCGCAAGGTCGATTTCTGCCCAGCAGCGATATTTTGCTTTGATCGACATTTGTTTGTTCAGTTGCTCAGTAATGAGTAATCATTAATCAATCGTCAGTATTTATCTGCGCAATTGTATTTGATGAGCAACAGATATTCGTTTGCGGCGGCTATGCTTACAGGGTCACTAAAGCTGAAAAAAACATGCCTTGCAGACTGACGACTGCATACCGAATCCCCCTCCCGCACTAAGCGTCCAGCAGTCCAGAGCGAATCAGCAGTGCATTCAGGTCGGGACCACGGCCCATGAAATCCCGGTACAGTTTTTCGGGTGGTTCACTATTGCCCTTGCTCAAGATTTTATCGCGAAATTCACGGCCAACGGTGGCGTTGAAAACACCCTCGTTTTGAAAGCGGGTGAAGGCATCGGCATCGAGCACTTCAGCCCACTTATACGAGTAGTAGCCAGCAGCGTAACCGGTCGGGCTGGAAAACAGGTGGCCAAATCGACGCACAATGCTGGGGGGCTGGGTCTTTAATGTGGCATTGTAGCCTTCCAGAATGCCATCGATTACCGTGTCCAGTTCGCGGCCCTGGAATTGAGCATAATTCGCGTGCATTTCCAAATCCATTTTACCGAGCGACAATTGTCGCATGGTTGTCGAGGCTTCCATGTAGTTGCGGGCAGCTAACATTTTGTCGAGCAGTTTCGCTGGCAGGGGCTCTTGGGTCTGATAATGGCCAGAGATGAGCGCGAGGGCTGCACTTTCCCAGCACCAGTTCTCCAAAAATTGTGAGGGGAGTTCGACAAAGTCCCAGGCAACATTGATGCCGTTGAGGGACTGCACGTCGACCTTGCCCAGTAAGTGGTGTAAAAGGTGGCCGAATTCGTGGAAAATAGTGGTGACTTCATCGTGTGTCAGCAATGCAGGTTTGTCGCCGACCGCAGGCGATAAATTGCCGCAGACAATGCCGAGATGCGGTGAGAAGCTGCCGTCGTGGTGGCGGGTGCCAGTCACAAAGTCATTCATCCAGGCACCGCCGCGTTTGCTTTCACGCGGATGCCAGTCAGCATAGAATGAACCGATATGCGCTGCATCCTCATCATAAACTTCGTAATAGCGAACATCGGGGTGCCAGACCTCCACAGGAGGTTTGCCATCCTCGACATCGTGGAGCTGCTGTTCTTGAGTATTGGTATCGATGTAGACGGCCGATCGCTCGACAATCCGGATACCAAAAATTTTTTCAGTGATTTGAAACATACCGCCGATCACCGTGTTGATCGGGAAGTAGGGGCGCAGTTCTTCTTCATCGAGGTCGAATAATTCCATGCGGCGTTTTTCCGCCCAATACCCTGTCTCCCAGGGTTGCAAGCGGTCGACAGGTTGCCCGATCTTATCTGCCTTGTAGGCTTCCAGTTCAGCGATGTCTTGGTCAAAGGCTGGTTTCACGCGCCGATGCAGATCTGCAATGAAGTCAATAGCGGTTTTGCCATTCTTGGCCATGCGGCGACTGAGGACAAAATCGGCAAAATGGTCCTTGCCCAATAACTGTGCTTTTTGCTGTCGCAGTTCGAGCGCCTGCCAAATCAGCTCGGTATTGTCGTGTTCCTGGGTCGCACCGATTTTAGAGCTGGCGGTCCAGATTTCTTTTCGGAGAGCATTGTCGTCTAAATATTTGAGGGCTGGTAAGAGCGAAGGCATTTGCAGGGTGAAGCGCCATTTGGGGGAGTCCTCTGTGCCGATACCCTTTTTCAGAGCCGCGTCTTTAGCCGCGTCTTGAGCGCTTTGCGGCAAGCCAGCTAGTTGGCCAGGGTCGTCAACGATGCGTTCCCATGCGTTGGTGGAGTCGAGGACATTTTCCGAATATTTTTGCGTGATTTTTGCAAGTTCAGCATTGATTTCAGCCAGTCGTTGCTTGTCAGCAGCGGCTAAATCCGCACCACTTTCCTTAAAATCAGCCAGTGTTTCTTCCAAAAACCGCTTGCGTGCCCCCGTAAGTTTTTTTGCTTCATCGGTATTGCTAAAGGTTTTGAGCACGTTCCACAGGTGCGAGTTGAGCGGAATTTTGGTAAAGAACTCGGATACTTGCGGTAACATTTTATTGTAAGCGGCCCGCAACTCATCACTATTGCAGACGCTGTCGAGATGTGAAACATAGGTCCACGCACGGCTGAGATCTTCAGTGGATTTTTCTAATGCGCCCAGGGTGCTGTCGTAACTGACGTCGTCCAGTGCTTGCTGGGCAATCACGTCAATGCGCTGTTGAGCGATCTCCAATCCTTTGGAAATATCGGGTTCAATGTGTTTGGGTTGCAGTTGGCTCCAGGGGATATGGAATGCAGCGTCTAAAAATGGATGGCTCATAAACAATGAATTATCGGTAATTTGTGCGACAGGGGGTTTTATCGGCTGAATAGAGGGCGTGTAAAGGGGATTATTGCCAAGAATTTTCCATGCGATATTTCTGTAAAGACAACAGCAATGAGTTGTCGTCAGCAGAAAGTTCGTTTATCTGTAGTTTATGTCTGGGAAAAAATCATTAGCAGTCCGCTATCACGCACACGGTAAGCCCGAAGAAGTATTGGTTGTAGAGGCAGTCGACATTGCTGCGCCAAAACGAGGCGAAGTAGTGCTCGAGTTGTTGGCGGCATCGGTGAATCCATCGGACCTGGGGATGATCATGGGGTCCTACGGTCGTTTAAGGGAATTGCCCGCTGTCGGCGGACGCGAAGGTGTCGGTGTGGTGATTGAAGTCGGCGAAGGAGTGGAATCGCTGCAAGTCGGCGATTGGGTCCAAATGCCCGAAGCGAGCGGAGTATGGCGCCAGCGAGGGGTTGCCGTCGCAGCAGGATTGTTAAAAGTACCGCAAACCCTGACGCCACAACAAGCCGCAACAGCATTTGTCAATCCTGCAACAGCTGTGCGGTTATTGCAGGATTTTGGCGATCTTCAGCCGGGTGACTGGCTCATCCAGAATGCAGCCAACTCTGCAGTCGGATTCAGTGTAGTTGGATACGCTAAACACCGGGGTTACCGCACTATCAATGTCGTGCGCAATCGAGAATGGGAGTCTGCACTGAAGGCAGCTGGAGGCGATATTGTTGTGTCGGAAGGCAGTGACTACCCGAAGCAAATCAAAACGCTCACCGGTGGCGTGCTGCCGAAGTTGGGGTTGAATTCAGTTGGCGGTGAAAGTGTCAGCGACATCATTAAGACCATCGACGAAGGCGGGACGGTTGTGACCTTTGGGGGCATGGTAGGGGATAAAATCAGGTTTCCAACCCGCCAATTGATTTTCAATGATCTCCGCTTGCAAGGCTACTGGATGGATAAGTGGAATCGCAGTCAACATCGCAATGCCCTGGAGTCATTTTACGCAGATGTGTTTCGGTTGATCGCCGCTGGAATCATTCACGTACCAGTGGAAAAGGCCTACGCATTCGCACAGGCACTGGAAGCTGTCAAACGCGGGTTCGCTGCCGGACGAAAAGGCAAAATTCTGATTGTTAATGAGTAAGACGATAAGATGACAAGATGATAAGTAATTCCTTGGGTGTTCAATACGCTTTCTCACTTCTCACTTCCTCCTTTTCACTGTTCCATTCTGACTGATGAATCCACTTAAATCCCTCGTTATTTCTGAAAAAAAAGGCCTGCCGCTTAAATTTCGTATTTTAATCCCGCCCAATCTGCCTGCGGTTGCACCGCGGGATCGGATCATCATCAAGGTAGAAGTGGATATTCAAGGTGAGTGCATGCCGCCCGAAAAAATAAACCGGGGGCATGCTTACTGGTTGGAGCCACCGCACCTGTTGACGGCAATGCTGATCGAAAGTTGGTGTGAAGAAAAATTATTTGGCTTGTTGGAGCTTTCGCGTGATCGCTTGAGTCAACTGTTACAGCCTTTGCAGGATCAACCTGCAGTGTTCTCGATAAAGGATCCACAAAAACCGCTTGCGTGGGTGGAAGGTAAATTATCTGGAGTGCATGAACACCTGGTGGTTGAACCGCCAGCACCCTGTGAAGACATCCCGATGGTGGCAGCAGCCCCTGATGCAGAGGAGAGGCGCAGGGTGGCCGAACAGGATTTGACGCCGATGGTGGTCGATGGGTCCACTCAATTTTTAGCGATCAGCTTGCCATCGCGTGAAAGCGTTGTTTACCCGGATGCGCTGGAGCTGGTGAAAGGATATCGCTTTAAATTAGAACCGTCCAACCGCAAATGGTGGCTACGGGGGCGCCATCAAACTTTAAATTTTCTATCTGCACACTGGAAGGATTTGCGCGAAAAATATCGTGCGCGGTTTACGGGGAATTTTACGCAGCGCACTGGGAATATCCAAATGGCAGATGTTGAGTTCCGGGCTGAGGAAACGCGTGGAGGGTTTGAGGTTTCTATCGATATCGAAGCTGATTGTGTAGATGGACAGCAAATACAGCACAGTCTGGCCAAAGGGCAGCAGTATGTCGAAAACGGTGACACGATTGTACTCATCGACCAGGCGCAACTGGATCAATTGGCAGAGACACAGCGCAAGCTGAGCGGAGAAAAAGACCGGTCGTTGACGCCACGCTTTCGCCAAACCCTGTCGCATGCTGAGTTGGTCGGAGCAGAAACGGCTCTGGAAGCGTTGAACCTGGCTGAACAAACCCCTGAAACGTGGAAAAAGCGGAGCCAGGCGCTCAAACAATTGCATCAATTAAAAACGGCCCCAGTGCGCAAACACTTAGATGATCAATTGCGATCGTATCAGCGGATTGGGGTCGCCTGGTTTGCGCATTTGTACCGCAATGACCTGGGCGGCGTGTTGGCGGATGAAATGGGTTTGGGCAAAACCGTCCAGGCTTTGGCGTTTCTCGAGTGCATCCACACTTCGGGTGGGAACGCGCAACCCAGCTTGGTGGTGTGTCCTGCTGGTTTGGTCGAAAACTGGCGGCGTGAGGCCCTTAAATTTGTGCCTGCTATGCAGATTTACTGTCACCGCGGATTGAATCGAACAAAAGATGCTGCCGTATTCAATGGCTGCGATTTGGTCATCACTTCATACGGAACGCTTACCCGTGATACTGCGTTGATCGCGAGTGTGGATTTTGACTGTGTAATTGCGGATGAAGCTCAGCATGTTAAGAACAGGCAGACGCAAAATGCACGTGCGCTGCGCCGACTCAGGTGTAAAGGTCGATTCCTGCTGACCGGGACGCCGATTGAAAACAGCCTGGATGATTTGTATTCACTTTTTGAATTCATCATGCCTGGCTATTTGCGCACACCACCAGTGGGGGTCAGTCGCGAGGATAAGCAGTGGTACCATCGGCAGATGCGTGATCGCGTAGCACCGTACATATTGAGACGTACGAAAGCAGCGGTTGCCCCGGAACTGCCCGGCAAAATTGAGCAAGTTGTGTATTGTGATATGGGAGACAAACAGGCGCGTTTTTACCGCGATATCGAGCAGCAAACGCAGCAGGAAATTTTCAATATGGAGATGGCAAATGCGCATCAAGGGCAGTTGCGACTGGCAGCCCTTCAGCAGTTGTTGCGGTTGCGCCAGATCTGTGCGGACCCTCGTTTGTTGGATGCAACTTATGGCGAAAAAGACAGTGCAAAGTTGCGTGCGTTTCGCGAAATTTTGCAGGAGTCGATAGATGGGGGCCACCGTATCCTGGTCTTCTCACAATTCGTATCGATGTTGACGCTACTTAGAAAAGAGCTCGAGCAGCAGGGGCTCGATTATTGCTATATCGATGGCCAGACAAAGGATCGGCTGGGCGAGTGCGACCGGTTTAATGGTGATGACGGTATCCCTGTGTTTTTGATTTCATTGAAGGCTGGCGGTACGGGCCTCAACTTAACCGGGGCCGACACGGTGATTCATTATGATCCTTGGTGGAACCCGGCAGTGGAAGCTCAGGCTACGGATCGTGCGCACCGTATTGGGCAGGAACGAGTCGTCACCAGTATTAAAATGATAGCCGCCAGCACCGTTGAGGAAAAAGTATTGGCTTTGCAGCAAGAGAAAGCCGGTTTGTTGCGAGATTTGTTGGATGCCAGTGATATGGCCAATGCCAAAGTTGGCCTGGACGACATCAAGGCATTGTTCAACTTTGAAAAATAACAAGGACACAGGCTGATGCGTCCATCCAGGCCTTTAGCCCTGCACATGCCCACTTCTGTTTCCTGATCACTCTTAACATTCACGGCAAATCCGTAATCGAGCCGAAGTCGGGCTCAAACAATCTGCGATAGAGACGAATCGCCTCCAGGTCGGTCAAGTTAGCGATGAAATCGCATAAGCGTCGAGCCCTGCCCGGTTCGCTGGCTTCTTGTCGAACCCAATGATCAACAGGGTCTGGTAAAAGTTTGAGCGATTGTTTCCCGGATTCGAGATAACTATTCGTCAGGGCTTCCCAGAGTTTATCGAGTATTTGACTACTCTTATACTCTATTTGTTGCAGAAGGGACGAACTAAAAATAAGGTCAAACGCGATTTGCTTGTACAATTTTGACTCTGCAACCCGTTCAGGCGCGATTTTTAAAGCATATGCATAGCGTTGTGTGTAGGGCGTCATAAAGTTTTCGCTGTCAACCCATTCACAGGAGCGAATGAATGCGCCTATTTTTATACTGAATACCGCTTCTGCGCGGTCTTGTTGAATAATGTCCAAAAGATGCTCCAGACAACGGTTTTGACTGGCATTAAGAGATTTTTCGGCAGCCCAATTCTCGATTTTACTACGAGTAATAAAGTCTGCTTTAATCCCATCTAAAATATCGTGCAGGCAGTAGGCAGTGTCGTCGGCCCAATCCATTATCTGGCATTCAATACTTTTCAGTTGGTTCAGGGTGCTGAGTGCATGGGTGGGAATGTCTCCAAGTACGAACTGCCGGAGGGCTGCCTGGTCGTCGTAAATAAAATGATTTTTTGGAGCTTTGTCGCCTGTTTTGGCTTCGCTGAAGCGTTTTTTGTATTTGAGGATACCGTCGAGAAATGCGCGTGTTGGGCGCATTCCGCGGGGCCCTGACTTACGCGGATAGATGAGTTCGGTGAGGATGCGAAGGGTTTGCGCATTGCCCTCGAATCCTCCGTAAGGCGCCATCAATTCATTGAGTTTACGTTCGCCCATGTGGCCGAAGGGGGGGTGCCCCAGGTCGTGGGACAATCCTACCGCTTCGAGCAGATCTGGGTCGATGGACGGATTTGCTTGCAGTCCGTTCTCGGACCTTGAGCGAAGAAACTCGCTAATCGAGCGGCTGATGCGGGCGACTTCAATCGAATGTGTGAGCCGTGTCCGATAGAAATCATATTTTCCCGATTGAAAGACCTGTGTCTTGGATTGCAGCCGCCGAAAAGCATGCGAAAAGATAACACGGTCGCGATCTATCTGAAAAAAACTGCGATGATCGTCTGGATCTTTATCGCGCGGGCCTGGAGCATCGAGTTGAGTGATGTCAAAATCATTGTAAAATGGGTTGTCCATTGAGGTTGATTTAGATTGCTCTAATCATGTTTTGTCAATAGGAACGTTTACAATTATGGCAGTGCCATTGGGTGCAAGGCGTTTGACTTTAAGTCTGCCTCCGCACACAGCCGCTCGTTCTCGCATACCAACGATGCCCAGCGAGTCTTTTTTTTCAGCTACTGCTGGAGGTACGCCTTTGCCATTGTCCTTCACCGATAGAGTGATGTGCTTTCCATTTGAGTCGATTTCAATATCGACTTGAGTGGCCTCTGCGTGGCGGGCCACATTGGTGAGTGCCTCTTGGCAAATTCTAAATAACGCAGTGCTGGTGGTGTTGTCGAAATTTTCAATATCAATATTTGATTTAAAAAAACACTTTATATTGTTTCTGTTTTGGTAATCTTCGGCCAGCCATTCCAGAGCTGCGGTTATGCCAAAGTCGTCCAGAATAGCAGGGCGAAGCAAGCTGGCAAGCTCACGGACTTGATTCAGCATGTTGTCGCAATCGTCTTTCAAACGGTTGGCAACCTCGACAACCGCTGTTTCTGTTGTGGGAAGATGGTCGGACAGCCAGTGTAAATCAATTTTGAAGGAGGTTAAAAGTTGACCGAATTGATCATGAATCTCTCGTGCGATTCGCTTGCGCTCTTGTTCTTGGATGGTTTGGATTTTGGCCCAAAGCATACGCATCTGCTGGTGGCTGGCTTTGAGCTTATGTTCGGCAATCTTACGTGTTGTAATGTCGTAGACTGAACCAGCCATACGCGTTGGCTTACCGTCATCATCCCAGATCGCCTGTCCGCGCGCTATGACCCAAATATAATGGCCTTTATCATGGCGTAATCGGTATTCGATATCGTATGGAACCCGTTCGCTTAGATGACGGTTGAGCAGTCCCATGGTGCGCGTATGGTCCTCTGGATGAATCCGCTTTTCGAACACATTAAAATTTGGGACAAAATGCATGTCCTTGATGCCCATTATTTCTTTCACGCGGGGCGACCAATACAGCTCGGATGTTTTTATGTTCCAATCCCATAACCCAGCACAGGAGCCTTTGACAGCCAATTCATAGCGCTCTTGACTTTCTCGAAGGGCTTTTTCGGTGTTCGATAGCGTAGTTGACTGTTGTGATCGCATGCTGGAAAGGAGGGCCCTATTTCGACGCTGTTTGAATTCGCCAAAAATGTTAGTATAGTGTATGGGAATCCTGTGTAGCAAGCTTATTTTTTGCTTAAAAATAATTGTCGACAATTGTTTTGCCAATTTGTAGTGCGGCTGTGGCAGCCGGTGAGGGCGCATTGCACACATGTATATGCTTACCGGACCGTTCGATCATAAAGTCGTCGACAAGTTTACCGTCAGGGGTGATAGCTTGAGCACGTATGCCCGCGGGTGCGGCTTCAATATCATTGGCTTTAATATCTGGTATAAGTCGTTGTAATGCTTTGACAAATGCGGCTTTGGAGTATGACCGCCACAGCTCGCCGAGGCCGTGTTGCCAATGTTTGGCTGCCATTTTTATGAAGCCCGGGTAGGTTAAGCATGCGGCTAAGTCAACCCAATTGAGATCCGTTTTCGAATAGGCTTCGCGGCCGAAAGCAAATACCGCATTGGGACCGCATTCAACTGAACCGTCGACCATGCGGGTGAAATGGACTCCAAGGAAGGGAAATTGCAGGTCTGGAACGGGGTAGATCAAATGTTTGCACAAATGTTGCGCACTGGGTTTGAGTTTAAAGTATTCACCCCGGAAAGGAACGATGCGCATGGCCACGGTGTGTTGGCTGTTGCGTGCTACGCGGTCACAATGAAGTCCGGCGCAATTGATAAAACGGTTTGCACGAAAGGTTTCCAGTGCGGTTTCGATAGTGACCTCTCCGTCAGTCAGGTGGATTTGGTCGACTTTTGTATTCAGGAAAATGTTCTGCCCCCGTTCCTGCAGGTAGTTTTGTAGGTGAGCGCAGACATGTTTGTAATTAACAATGCCTGCTTCTTTGACATGAATGGCTTGAATACCTTGGACGTTAGGTTCAATCGCTTGCAGGTGCTTGGCATCGATCCATTCGCAGGCAATGCCATTTTCTCGACCTCGCAGAAACAATTGTTTCAGGCGCGGCACTTCTTCCCTGGTAACGGCGACAATCACTTTGCCGCACCTCTCGAACCGAATCCCTGCCTCTCTACAAAAAGCTTCCATCGCTTGTTTGCCCAGGCGGCAATTAGTGGCCTTGAGCGACCCAGGTCTGTAATAAATTCCAGAGTGGAGGACACCGCTATTGCGCCCGGTTTGATGCGCGGCGACTTCTGCTTCCTTTTCCAGCAGGGCAATGCTTATCTGTGGGTGCGCTTGCTGCAATTGATAAGCAGTGGCTAAACCGACAATCCCTCCACCAATAATAATGACATCCGAGCGATGCATGTAGAACGGATTGTTCTCAACCAGGGAGGTGTCTCAACTTAAAAATGAAGCCAATTCGTATTCTTGACAGCAATTGAGCATCTAAACAAACTCATGCTTGCAAAATCAGTGGACTGAAAGACGATGGCACTAGCACGACTCATATATGCAAGCAGAAAAGCGGACAACATGGAGATGCCGGATATTTTGCGTATTTTGGACACCGCAACTAAAAATAATAAACGGCATGGCATCACGGGCTTGCTCTGTTTTACGGAGAACATGTTCATGCAGGTGTTGGAGGGGGATTCGTTTCTAATCAATCAGTTGTATCGAAATATTGCCAAAGACGAGCGTCATAGAGATGTTAACCTGATTGACTATTCTTTTGTCTGGCAACGCGAATTTCCAGATTGGGCAATGGGATTTGTGGATATGGAGAAGGTCTCAACTAAAGGGTTGGATATCTGTGCGCGCCAAAAAATTCCATTAAAATCCCTCGATCCGTATGCCTTGGACGCTACCCGCGCGTTGTGGATGCTGAAAGAATTGAGCAAGACTTTACACCGTTAACTGCGCAAGAAAAGCTTGTGTCAATGAGTTGGGGTTTTTGCCTTAATTGACGGCGGGTAGTTGTTGTGAATTTATTGTGAAATTAGGCTCGTCGGCTTTCAAAATGCGCGTTTTGCGCTAAAATATAGTTTTATAAATGAAATGTCTCGACAAAAAGGGTAATAATTTCACTTGTAAAAGTAAGGGATTTACCCTCGTTGAAATTATGATTGTCGTGGTGATCGTCGGCTTGTTAGCGACAATGGCGATCCCGGCACTGCAACGTGTGCGTCTGAGTTCACAGAATGCTCGATTTGCGAATGATTTGCGCGTTTTTCGTGCAGCTGTGAATCATTATATTTTGGAGACGGGAGTGTATCCTGTCGATAGTCACACTGGCCTTTTAGACGCGAGCATGGAGGGGTATATTCAAAGGGCTCAATTCGAGCCCGCATCTTCAATAGGTGGAAGGTGGGATATCGAATTTAACGATTCTGGAGTGATGTCTGCAGTTGGCGTACATCAGCCGACGGCTACGACCGAACAACTCACTCAAATTGACGAGATGATCGACGACGGTGACATCGCAGACGGGCGTTTGCGCTTCATCACTGGCGACCGGTTTTACTGGGTTCTTATTGACTGAGCACTGGCCAGAATATCTTGCCAGCCATCAACTACGTGCCTCAAACATCCGGCTGAAGCTACACGTGTTAGGTGGGCAGCATGCCGGCGTAAAGAGGGATACCGGTGTTGGGTGTCCATCGGTTGACGATTTTGCCGGAACGACCCGCTGAAATGGATGAAATATACAGATACATGCAGCGGCCTTCTCGCTAGCAGCTGGATGGGACAACAAGTGTTTTAAGTCAGGCTATTGTTACTTATGCAAGATGCAGAAGGATCTGGACGATTCCTGCTCGATATCTGTAGATTTACAGTGCCTGAGGGGAACTTCATCGGGGGAAAGTATATGGCGGTGTAGCGGTGTAAGGCTCAATTTTTTTCTTTACAAAAAATTATTAAAATGTATTTTATATCATTTTAACAGTTAAACCCTAAAAGATAGTGGAAATTATATTTTACGTAATAGTCTTGGTTAATTTAATGTTTATATGTCATTCAGTGTCAGCAGGTAGCCCTTATGCAGTCGGTAAAGTTGGCACATCTTCAGGCGGTTCACAGCTGGCTGCTTATGATTATGATGAAGGGGGTAACCGGCTCACCAATGGCTTATCTGCTCACGAACGTCAGGTGTTTGACATCGGACTTGTCGGCAAGCCGGAATCGATCCGGTTAGGAGAGGGCACGGATAAGGTGGAACGCATTTTTTATGGCTGCAACGGTTTGCGCTATTTGCGCGTGCGGGCGGGCGGAAGACATTTTATCTAAATGGCCTGGAATACCGATTGGATGGAGCTACCAGAACTGCAGTCACGCAGGTACGTGCCAAAGGTCACAGTCCCGATGTGCAGGTTGATATCAGTGATTTAGAGGATGTGCAGTATATTTACCTGGTGAAAGATCACTTGGGAAGCCCGATGGCAACTGTTGGGGATAATGGCACGACGACGACCCGCTTTAATCCGTGGGGGCTTATGACCCAACCAACCGGTGTTGCAAAAGATTTAAACGATGCAAAAAAAATCGAAAACACCCGTGGTTTTACCGGTCATGAGACGATAGCGTCTGCCAACCTCATTCATATGAATGGCAGAGTTTATGACCCGCTGGATGGATTTACATCGCCGGATCCAGTTTTGTTTAAGAGTAATATTGTCAGTCATAATCGGTATGCTTACGGGTTAAACAGTTCACCTAATTATGTGGATGTGTCTGGTTTTATGCCGGCAGAATATGGCAGGACTGCATTTATCCGTGAGTTGATAGGTCAAGCTGGAGAGCAGGCATACGCAGAGCACCTGCCAGCAAATTATTCTAGTCTCGACCAACAGCTCCAAGCAGAAGCTAGTGCAAGGGCCAACCGTGCCCGGGTGACCGCCAGGAATAGAGCTACAAGGCGCTACAACGCCATGCATGCAAGGGGGGAGAGATTGCCTGATTTTGTTAAAGTAAAAAGGCTTAGGTACACTACAATCCGAGAGGCACCGAGTGTTGCGTATCAACGCGCTTATAACCTTGCAAGGCAAGAGGGCTCGATAATACATCCGTATGAAGATCCGCCTGTGCGTGCGGCTGCTGCTGCTGCACCCGTAGCTCCGGTAGCTGCACCGCATGTTGTTGATGAATCTATTTTCAACGCTGATCCGCATCGCTTTGTGAATCCCACCTATCGGACACCTCGTAGCGATTTTTACCATCTCTATCATGAACCGCTCCCCGGGGCGGGCGCGGCTCATATGGCTGCACCTGCTCAGAATCCCTTAGACGTGTTGGCCACGGCAGCAAGCACGGTTACGCCGCTTCCAGATCCTTTCAGTCTGCTTATCGACGCTTCCAATCAAAACCAAATGGATTTACTCGTAGATGCTGCTCATAGGGCTCGATTTGACGATTGGTGGAGGGCAAATGTTAGACCGCGTTCTCGTCCTTAATTCGGACATCTCCCTCTTCGAGCATAATCGCCCATAACGGAGGATTTTAGTTTAACAGTAAACCCCCGAGCGTTTGCCAATAAAACCATCCAACCATCAAGCAGGCAATGCCGAGTTTGATGAGAAAGGACGCTAGCCCGCCGACGATCGTGCCGACTCCGGCTTTGCCCGACTCGCTCATGGTCTTGCCAGCGGATATTTCGCCGATGACTGCGCCTATAACCGGACCGACAACGATGCCACCCAGGGGCGTGATAAAAGGGCCTAACACGAAGGGACCGATGATCGCGCCCAGCAGCGCGCCGACTCCGCCCCGGACCGTGCCGCCGAACCTTTTTGCACCCAGGTAGGTGCACACATAATCGAGTAATTGTGCGACCAGCGTTAATATCCCGGTTATCATCACGAAGGTCCAGGTAAGGGATTCGGGAAGCACCCATTTGTAAATAATGATACCGAGCCAGATGATGACACATCCAGGGAGAACCGGTAGTAGGCTGCCGATCAAGCCGATAATAAATATACAGGTTACGCTCAACAGCGCGACCCACTCTAAATTGCTGTCAAACACGGTAGCGGGAAGTCAAATCTTTTGTGCAATCTCGTCACTGAGAGCGTATCCTCAACCATTTCACTCCTTCCGGTGAATTACGAAATGCTTCCCAGCCCTCAGCTGTTGCAACTGCGCTGTAATCCAGCGCGAACTTAGTTTCTAATTCCGTCAAGGCTGCAACGGTAATGGCATGTTGATCGGCTGCGTACCCAACTTCTAATAACAGCTCCCAGCCCTCGATATCGTTGGGGTGTTGGTCGATCCAATTACGCGCGCACTGTTCAGCTTGATCGTAAGCTTTCTGGTGAAGATAAATGAAACCTCGGTAAAAATCGATGTAATCGTCTTCAGTTATGCTCTTCAGCTTCGTAAGCACTTCGTGGGTTTGCTGAAAATCTCCAGACAGAACGGTCTGATCAATAGCAAATAAAGCACTGGCCGGATCATTGGGGAAATGACGCTCGAACGATGCCAGAGCGTGCGCATATTCGCCGTTTGCTGCCAACGCATCGGGTAAACCAGCAGCAGCTATGATGTACATCAACTGGCCGAAGCGTGTGTGCTGTATTTCAGGGGGGAGGGCGTGATAGATGTGAATGGCTTTTTGCGCGGATTCAGGATTGCGGCTACGCGCTAACAATATGCCTTGTTGGAGCTTGGGCAAATTATCAACATACATTCTCGAGGTAGATTGACGTGCGAATAAGCGGTCCAATATAGAGCGGTCGATTTCAGCTAAAGCGGGAATCATCATATCCCGCATTAACTCAGTCACTTTGGTTCCCGTTGAATAGACATTTGCGTCCAGCAACTGCCATCTTCCCTGCGGTTGACCGAATACATAGTCCGCATAATCGAGCGTTCCATCCCGACGAATTCTAAACCGCAATACTGGTTCATGTCCGCCTTCGACCAACTTAATGAAGTCATATCGGGCCGAGGTAAAATCGTCAATCATCCTTGTTTCAATCATTGGGAAACTTTCACGAGCTCCACGCATAAAATCTGTCGGTAAATCGATGCCTTTCAAACTCCTCTGTATCAGTATTTCGAGATCAATCCATTCTCTCAGGGATTGTTTGTCACCATTGAAGGTGGCTTGTTCGAATTCGGTGGCAAACACAAGCGCCGCTTCACTGAGATCGAGTGCGGGGGGTGGTTGCTTTCGACTTGAGGAAGATGACGGCTCGCTGCAGGAACATAAAAGCAGCAAATGTAGTGAAAAAAGGATAGTAATCAGGCATTTCATGGGACACTTTTTTCAAATAGTTAAAATGAGCTGATTCGCTGGGCTTGATTTGTAATAATAAGTATAAATGCTTAAGTTTTTTTACCTTAATTATTTCAAATAGGATTGGCTTGTTAAAAATAGTTCATTAAACGATTGCAGAAAGTCAAATCATTCAATCGCGTAGGGCACCGTTTGGTAGGGCGCATCGCTGGGAATTTGGGCATTATTCTCAGCAATGGCGTGACGATTCAATGCGGCATCCAGTGCATTTTCGAGTTCGAGGCCCGAAATGGTCGGCATGAGTGCCGGGTCATCCAAGACCGTGCGGATTTTTCGATTGGACAAAAGGGCGTGGAGGTCACGACGTTGAAGCAGTTGTTTAATGTCTTCATCTTCACGAATATTTGCGAAGAGGGGGTCGCGTAAAATTTCACTGATGCGTGGCTGTTCGACAAAATGTTGCGTTGCTTCGGGGGCATTGCTGACTTGCAGCAGCTTGTCGAATATGCGGTAGGCTTTTGCCGGGACCGGATCGAACCAGTTGATCAAGTGGTATCCGGGTATATCCATAATTGCACTGTTGAGACGATCGATGTGCGCCAGGAGGGCTCTGGCTTCTGACTGCTGCTTTGCGGAATTGGCGGCTGCATCGTCGGGCATGGACCCTGGCACAGTGTTGGCCAGAACAATATTCGCCAGTGTGCCGCTCATGCCGATTGCAAGTGTGCACAGCGCAATCAGGAAAAGCCCGATACCCCCTCCCAAAACGGCCCCCCAGCGCACATTGCGGGAGCGGACTTCGTCCTCAAGTTTGTTCGTTTTTTTGCAAAAAAAGAGGCCGCACACACTGACCAGAGCGAAGGCGATCCATCCGGCCAGAGCAGCGCCCAGATATTGCAAGACGACTAAGGGATACGGTATCCAGTTTTGCAGCAATTTAGCGGGACCCTGACCAACGCTGAATACGACAATAATGGCGATGAGTAAACCGCCGATGCCGGTCAATTTTCGACCGATTCCCTGGCGAGCGCCTTCGAGCACACTTATCAGCACTATCATGGCAGCGACGCCCAAAAAGCTGAGTAGATATAAGCTATTGTTTTCCACGTTTAATTTGAATGTTGAAAAATGAGCCAGAGTGTAATTGTTCAGGGCTCAGGCGTCCACAGGAATTTTGCGCTTACAGAATTAAGTTGCCATCATGGGAAGAACCTCCAATTTTTGCGGATTTGCCATGAGTCAGAAGAACAGTGCTGAAGACAATACACATGACCTATTTGCAGTCCGCAAGGAGAAGTTGGACAAGCTGCGTGCAGAGGGGATGGATCCATTTCGTGCAAATTGGGAGCAAACGCACACATCCACCCAGGCCTGCGCTGAGTACGCCGCCTTTGAGAGGACACTGCCACCGGAAGCACCTGCAGCAGAACACCCCTCCAACGGTCCCGAGGTGTCAGTCGCGGGTCGTATCCTCGTATTTCGGATCATGGGCAAGGCAAGTTTTGTCAAAATCCAGGACCGGGATGGTATCATCCAGTTATACGTCCAGCGAGACTCATTGCCAGAAGGCATCTACAACCAATATTTTAAGAAATTAGATTTGGGCGATATTATCGGTGTAAGCGGCCCATTGTTTAAGACGAAGACGGGAGAAATTACCGTGCGGGTGCAGGCGTATGCACTGGTCAGCAAGTCGATGCGGCCTTTGCCGGAAAAATTCCATGGCTTAACCGACAGTGATCAAATTTATCGTCAGCGCTACCTGGATTTGATTGTCAACCAATCGTCTCGCGAGCGGTTCAAACAACGCAGCCGTATCGTGCAGGAAATTCGGCGATTTTTGTGGGATCGGGAGTTTACCGAAGTGGAGACACCGTGCTTGCACGGTATTGCTGGCGGGGCTGCCGCACGTCCATTCGTAACGCATTTCAATGCTTTAGACTGTGATTTTTATTTGCGTATCGCCCTGGAGTTGCATCTCAAGCGGATGCTGGTCGGCGGTTTCGACCGCGTATTTGAGCTGGGACGCGTATTTCGCAATGAGGGCCTGTCGCGGCGCCATAATCCGGAGTTTACCATGCTTGAGTTGTATCAGGCGTATACCGACCACCGGGGGATGATGGAGTTAATCCAAAGTATGGTGCAGCACGTCTGCAAAGAAGTGCTGGGTAAATTGACTATCAACCGCGCAGACGACGGCACTGAGATCGATTTAGGGGGGCAATGGCGCGAAGCGAAATACAAGGACTTGATTGTAGAGGCGACGGGCGATCCTGACTGGTTTTCGCGAACAAAGGCAGAAAAATTGGCCGCTACGCAACGTTTGAATATCGAAGTGGACCCGAACCAGGAAGATTTTGAAGTGACCAATGAGGTATTCGAAAAAGTGATTGAACCAACGTTGATTCAACCGACATTTGTGCTGAATATACCCAGGGAACTGTGTCCGCTGGCGAAGATCAGCCAAGACGATGCGACGACGATCGACGTATTTGAATTGTGCATCAATGGCCAGGAAATAGCGCCCGCTTACTCGGAGCAGAACGACCCATTTGTCCAGCGTCAGCAGTTCGAAGCGCAGGCGGGGGAAGAAACCCAAAATATCGATGAGGATTTTCTGCACGCACTCGAGTACGGTATGCCGCCTGCGGGCGGTATGGGGGTCGGTATCGATCGTTTGGTGATCATGTTGACAGAAGCAGCTAATATTCGCGATACGATATTATTCCCTTCTTTGAAACCTCAGTGAAACCGGCGACTGAAGATCGCGTGCGGTCAGTGTAAAACCCAGAAAATGACATAAAATTGCCCTGGTACGTCTACATAGCCATAAAGCAGTTGTTTCCGTCGGGAAAGTGGGTGTCATTATTCTCGGTTCTTTCGATCTTAGGGGTAGCCGTCGGTGTTTGGATGCTCTCGGTAGTGCACAGTGTGATGAATGGGTTCGGCGAAAATATTCGCGATCTGATCGGGGATACTGCAGGCCACATACGCATTGAAAACGCATCGGGTCGTGGGGTGATTAAAGATTATGCAGCGCAGATAGCGTCAGCGGAAAAAATGCCGGAAGTCGAAGTGGCAGCCCCTTACGTTGCGGAGCGTGCGATGCTCCAGTACAAAAACAGGCCGGCTTTACCGACCGTCAGAACGTATACCCCCACAGGGGATGTGATCGCATTTGATGAGTTTATGCTATACGGGGATACCGCTGAATTTGCTGGGGATGTTGCTGTGCTAACCGTGGGGTTGGCATCTTCAATCGGCGTGATGGTAGGCAGTGAAATCGATATGTTCACCCCGAACCTCTACAGTGCAGATCAGGATCTGGCAGCGCCAACACCACAGCGAGAGACTGCTTCTCTGAATGACACCCCTGTCGAGGGAGCAACGAACGCTGCAGCTCTGGACTTGGGATTGGATGGAGACACGGGTGATGAGCCGGTACGGCTGCGCACGCTCAAAGTTGTTGGAATCGTTGAAACGGGGTATGGCCAAATGGATGCCAACACCCTTTTTATACCTTTGCCGCTGATGCAGGAATTGTTCGATCTGCATGGAGGCGTGCAGGGAGTCGCATTGCGGCTGACCGACAGGAATCTGGCAGTTGCCTTAGCGGAGCGGTTAAATGCCTCTTTGCCACCTGCGTTCCATGCAGTTACCTGGTTGGACGACCATCAGGATTTGTTGTTCGTATTGCGGCTGGAAAAAACGATGATGACCCTGGTGATTGTGGTGATATCGGTAGTGGCCGCATTTTCCATTGTCATCACGTTGGTGACGACGGTCATCAGTAAGACCCATGAGATTGGCTTGTATCAAGCATTGGGGGGACAGCCGGTGCAGGCTGGTTATGTATTTTGCCTGCAAGGGTTGTTTATTGGGATCATGGGTTCGGTTTTAGGGGTTGTCGCGGCTGTGGTGTCTTTGCACTACAGAAACGAAATCCTGCATGTTTTCTACGGTAAAGCAGAAATGATCTACAATCCGTTCCTCAATTTACCCTCATCTTACACCGTTGGAGACCTGATCTTATTTGCAGTATTGGCGACGGTGTTGTCCACTCTGGCGGGGCTGTTACCCAGTCGAATGGCAGCACGCTTGCAACCCGCAGAGGCACTGCGAGAGCCCTGTTAGCCTATGCCCTGGTACGTATACATTGCTTTAAAACAGCTGTTCCCTTCAGGAAGAGGGCTGTCGTTGTTTTCGTGCTTATCGATTATCGGCGTGGCTATCGGCGTCTGGATGTTGTTGGTGGTCATCTCGGTGATGGATGGTTTTTTAGTCGAAACCAGCAGCAAATTGATGGCGGTCAATGGGCAGATTAAGATTACGGGTAACGGCATCTTGCATGACCATGAGGCCCTTGCAAAGGAGTTACAAAGTGATGCTGGCATTGCAGCCGTTTCGCCTTATGCGGAGGGGGTGGTGCTGATCACGCATGGTGATGACCGAGCCTATCCAGTGGTGCGCGGGTTTGATTCCATGAATCCAGATCCAGTGGTGCCAATGCAAACGTTCATGCGCAAAGGAGCGGTTGCAGATTTAGTGGACTGGACGGTGGTTATCGGCGATAAACTTGCCCAGCGTATCCACGTCGATGTCGGCGATACGATCAATTTATACACCCCCTTGATTATGGATCGTCTGAAACACGGTGAGGTGCTCCTGCCTGAAGCATTGGAAGTGGTGGGGATCTTTTCGACGGGTTATACCACAGTGGATGAAAACTATATCGTGGTTACATTGCGCAAAATGCAGGACCTTTACGCTCTAAATGACGGCGTGCACGGGCTCTCGGTGCGTCTGCATGACCAAGCGGATATGGTGGCGGTGGCCAACGAATTGAACGACCGATTCGAATCCAAATTGCGAGCCCATACCTGGTTGGATGAAAACAATGATATCTACACAGCATTGAAAACGCACAAAGCGATGATGTATTTTATCCTGATTGCGATTTCAGTGGTAGCCGCTTTTGCAATTGCCATATCTTTGTCGACCACAGTGCTCCGCAAAACTAAGGAAATCGGCATCTACAGTGCAATTGGAGCTACACGTAGGCACGTTGCACTGGTTTTTTCGCTACAAGGCCTTTTCATCGGAATTGTGGGAACGGCCTTGGGAATCGCGAGTGCCTACACATTCTTACACTTCAGGAATGAAATATTGAGTGTATTTGCGAGCTTTACTGGCAGTCGGGATATTCTGGTCCATTTTTATCAGTTTGAAACCTTGCCTGTTCACTATTCGGCAGTGGATATAACGATTATCATTGCCGCGGGAATCACGATTTCGACACTCGCTGGATTATTGCCAGCGTGGCGAGCTGCTTCACTCAAACCATCGGAGGCTTTGCGCAATGGATGACTGTATACTGAAATGTAATGGCTTGAAAAAAACGTTTCCCAGCCCACACGGAGAGATTCAGGTCCTGTGTGCGGTTGACATGCACGTTTATTCAGGAGAGAGCGTCAGTATTCGGGGCGAATCCGGCTCGGGTAAAAGCACCTTGCTGTCGATTCTATCTGCGCTTGAGCGCCCGAATGCGGGAACTTTATTTTGGCGAGGTGAATCGGTATTGGAGCGAACGGCTGCATGGCAAGCGCGTTACCGTTCCACATTTATGGGGATGGTTTTTCAGGCGTATTATCTTATTCCGGAACTGAATGCACTTGAAAATGTATGCATGGCAGGCCGGATAGCCGGAAAATTTGATCGAGTATTGCAACAGCGTGCTGAAGAATTGTTAGTGCGTGTGGGGTTGCAGGAGCGTTTGCAGCATCTGACATATCAGTTATCGGGAGGAGAGTGTCAACGCGTTGCGATTGCACGAGCTCTGCTCAATCGGCCACAATTGCTGCTGGCCGACGAGCCCACGGGCAATCTAGATGAAAAAACCGGAGAAGTTGTCATGGATATTCTATTACGCCTGTGTTCAGAGGAGCAAACGGCAATGTTGCTCGTCACTCACAATCCAGAGTTTGCCAGCCGCACGGACCGCAAATTTCATTTGAAGGCTGGAGCATTGGATCGTGTCTAAGTGCTTTGGGGAGTGCGGCGGCAGGACCTGATCGTTACCCATAAGTGTGTCGGTCTCTTGTAGGGCTTTCGCTTGCGAAATGCCGCGGAGCAAGCCTGTGCGCGAAAATTCGCATGTTTTGGGTTTTCGAACATGCCGTGCGCAGATACGGGCGCACCGGGTATGCGTTGGTGGCGACCCGTAAACGGGCGCCCCACGGTGGTAAGGGGCGTAAAACTGAAGAAAGAGCCGCCGCATTAGCCCATGGTTCTTAGCTTTTCAGCTTATCATCTTGTCATCTTATCAACTCTCGTAGAGATTAGTTCCACGCGGTTAATCGAGCGTGACCGCGCGCGAGCTGAAAACTATTGAGCAAAATAATTGATAGAAGGGGGATTATGCTAAACATTGCGTTATTTGGTGCGCCGGGAGCAGGCAAAGGAACTCAGTCCAAGTTTCTTATAGAAAAATACAACTTAATTTATATTTCGACGGGTGAAATCCTGCGCAGAGAAATTAAATCGGGTACGGGATTAGGCCAACAGGCAAAAGCGATCATTGAGCAAGGCGGGTTGGTTTCGGATGAGATCATCGTTCAGATTATTGAGAAGACCATTACGGACAATGCGGATGCGAATGGATTTTTATTTGATGGGTTTCCGCGGACTTATATTCAGGCTTATATTTTGGAAGGTCTCATGTTAAAACTCCACACTTCTCTGAACTGCCTGATCAGTATTGAGGTTTCAGAGGCTGAGTCGGTTGCGCGTTTACTCGATCGGGGCAAACAGTCCGGACGTTCGGATGACAACGAAACCGTGATCCGCAACCGCTTGCGGGAATACGCGGATAAGACCTTGCCCGTGTTGGATTTTTACCGAGAGCGTGGTAACTACCATTCAGTCAACGGCTCGCAGTCGATAGAACAGGTGCGGGTAAAGATAGAGACGATTGTCGAGGTCGAACTGCGCAAGAAACTGATGAATATCGTAATGTTCGGCTATCCGGGCTCGGGGCGTGGGTCACAGGGGGTTGCGTTGGCCGAGCGTTATGGGCTTGAGTATGTTGCGACGGGCAGAATGCTCGATGAAGAAGTGCGCAAGCAGTCGCCGATTGGCAAGAAAATTGAGCATTTATACAATTCTGGTGAACTGGTTCCTGACGAAATTGTCGTGCCGTTGATCGAGCAAAAGATTGAACAATCCGATAAAGTGAAAGGCTTTATTTTCAAAGGTTTCCCACGGACATTGGTGCAGTCTTATATTCTGGACGGCATCCTGCGCAAGCATCACTCATCTATCACCAAGATCATTGAGATCGAAGTGGACACGCTTGAGATCATTCGGCGCTTGGATAAGCGTGCTAAAACGTCGAAGGGTATGCCGTATGACAGTAGCACTGAAAAAATTGTAACGCGTCTCGAAGAGCATCGCCGTAAGACCGCTCCGGTGATTGAAAAATATAAAGCACGCCACGATGTGGCTGTAGTTGATGGTCAAGCTGACTTTCCCACGGTTTCCGAGCGAATTGCCAAAGAAATTGAGACGGGGATGAAGAATTTACGGTGATGCATTTACGGTGATGCTGCTGCTTGGGTAGGATCCAGCTTTTTATAGGCGAGTAGTTTGATGCGATCTTCAATGAGAAAGCCAACGAACGCATAGGCCCATATCAGGGCGGCCCATTGCCAGCTGATGGCCGTCATGAAAATGCCACTGACTGCAAACACAGTCGCGATGGCCTGGGTCGAAATGACCGCTGCCAGTAAGGTTTTAGCAGGGCGGTGTGACCAGAACGGTCCACGCGTGCGCGTGACAAAGATGGTGAAGTGCCCGGCAATGGATAGTTTGAGGTAAATCAGTGTTTGAATGATTTCGCGGTCAAGGTGGAACAGGCGTTCAGCCAGATAAAACAGCCCGAATGTTTCGACCACGCCGACGACACCCAGCAGTGTACTGATCCCGAGTATTCGATGCATATTCCAGGCTTCTGGCTTATCCGAGCACTGCACATTATCGTAAGCAATGGATAGAATCGCGCCGTCATTGAGTAAGGCGAGTAACACGATCATGACCGCAGTTACCGGATAAAAATTAAATATCAGGATCGACAAGGTCATGAAAAAAAGCACGCGGATGGTCTCGGCTATGCGGTAGGTCGCATAGCTGTTCATGCGCTGGAAGATCTTTCTGCTCTCCTTGATGGCATCGATAATCACCGAGAGTCCTGGTGTTGTTAAGACAATTGCAGCAGCGCTTCTGGCCGCGTCGGTCGCTCCCGAAACGGCGATACCCGCATCCGCTTTTTTTAAGGCAGGGGCATCGTTCACTCCGTCACCTGTCATGCCGACAATGTGACCCCGCTTCTGCAGCACTTCAACGATATGATATTTGTGTTCGGGAAATACCTGAGCAAAGCCATCCGCTTGTTCGATAGTATCGTCGAGTTGAGCCCCCTCGTGGTGGGCTGCATCGCCAAAGTTGCGGGAGTCGAGCAAGTCGCTGCCCAAGCCAATTTTTCTGGCGATTTCTTTGCCGATCGCAAGGGCATCGCCCGTGACCATCTTTACCTTGACCCCCAGTTGTCTGGCGGTGGCGAGGGTTGCGGCTGAGTCCTCGCGTGGTGGATCGAAAAGCGGGAGCACACCGATGAACTGCCAGTCTCCCTGTTCGTCCGTACGAGCGACTCCCAGGGAGCGAAAACCACGCTCGGCAAAATCATCGGTGGTACGATTGACGGTGTCTTGTATTGCATCGCGATTAGTGGATAAGGCGAGAATCACTTGCGGGGCTCCTTTGGTGACTTTAAAGGTGTTGCCATCCGCTGGCTTTTTTACCTCGGCTTCCGTTCTTTTATTGACCGGATCAAACGGTTGAAAATGAACGATATCGTATTCATTCAGCACCGCTTCATGTGCGAGCCCCCCGATTACAGCCAGGTCAATGGCATCTTGATTTGCAGCGCGCGAGGCGAGGGCACCGGCCAAAATCACGTCTTGCTCGGCCGTTCCCGGCAAGCAGAACGGGTCTCCGAGCGTAAGTTTGTTTTGCGTAAGCGTGCCTGTCTTATCCGAGCAGAGTATATCCATCCCTGCCAGCTCCTCAATCGCCACCAGACGACTCACAATCGCCTCTTTTTTAGCGAGTAACCGAGCGCCTGCTGCCATCGTCACTGAAAGCACAGTGGGCATGGCTACGGGAATCGCGGCGACCGTGAGCACCAGCGCAAATTGCAGGGTGGTGATAAAGCGGTCGCCACGAAACAATGCCACCAAGATGATAATTGTCACTAAAATCGCAGCGAGCACCATTAGATAGTTGCCTATGCGCAAAACGGCTCTTTGAAAATGGCTTGGAGCCGAAGCACTCTGGACGAGCGCTGCCGTCTTGCCAAAATATGTTTGTGCACCGATGGCGGTTACCTCGGCTTCAATTTCACCCGTTTTTAAAACGGAACCGGAATAAGCCGTGTCACCTACTTGACGTTCTACGGGAAGGGACTCACCGGTGAGGGCGGATTGATCCACTTCAACCGTATCTCCCGGTGCCAGACGGGCATCCGCCGGCACGATATCGCCCATGCGTAAACGTATCCAGTCGCCTGGCACAAGTTCCCGTGTCGGCAGTTCGCGCCATTTGCCATCGCGTTTGACACGCGCTTTGAGAGCCAGATTTGCCTTCAGAGCTGTAATCGCATTGCCAGCCTGATGCTCTTCCCAAAACCCAATCGTTGCATTGGCGGTCAATAATACCATGATAATGGCAAAGTCGGCCCAGTGTTGAACCATAGCGGACAACACGGCAGCGGTTTCGATCATCCAGGGAATCGGCCCCCAAAAATGCCCAAAAAATTCGGCCCATGCACTGCGCTGTTGCTCGACGATTTCGTTATAACCGAATTTTGCGTGCAGTTGTTCTACTTTTGCTGAAGTCAATCCGGTTGGCCCCGTCGGCGGTTTTGCACGTTCCGTATGGGTTGCATTCATTAAAAATGTCGGTTTGTCTTTGAAGAAATGAAGAAGATGTGATAAGCTATTTAATATAAGCTTTTGCATAGTCTGTGCCAATTTGTGCAGAGTACGCTGTAGATGGATGCATATCGGAGTATTTACAGGCCCTTCGAGCGCAGTTGAGAATCGCGAATTTATCGCAGTGGGTGTGATCGCAAGGATGAAGTGGACGTTCAGTTAACTTAAATATTTGTCTTACTGAAAATGCCGATCTGGATAATTTTATAACACTTCCAGGTAAAACAGTGACCTATTACACTCGCACAAGCAGGAATCAATACGGGAGCGCGGTGACACCCTTCTGGTCTTTACGCATAAAATCATCAACGTGTGTGCAACGCATTTCTTGCAAATCCAGCAGTGTTGAGTTAGTGACCGAATATCTCCCAAAGGCTCCAGGAGCTGAAGTGGACGATCGTTCTTCAGCTTTATATGTTTTTGCAAGCGTGGGGCGCCCGTTTACGGGTCACCGCACACGAATGCCCGTTGCGTCAGTATTTTTGACTGGATTTTTACAAACCAAAATTCCGCGAAAATCTTCGCTTACTGACTCCGCAGCTACAAAAATACACACGTAATTAGAGGTAATCAATATTCGCGAGGTGTTTTTTTGAGGGTTTGAAGTCGTCGATAATGAAAATATGGATTTTTTTTAACTAATAATGTTTATTAAATTTAAAAATATTTTTTTTATGTTTTATTATGTTTGTTTGAAAGATCAGATTTTACTCGATTTTTACAGGTTCCGGAGCGAACGCAACTTTGAAAGATCCAATCATATAGCAGCGCAAAAGCAGGACTGAAACGATTCGCGTCTTGGAGGGGAAGGGGCATACAACATTTTTGTGTCGTCACTGTACCTATATGTGAAAATTTTTACAATTTAAGTTTAAATTCAGGAATTTAAGGATTGATTTCTGGCAAAAAAATGTTATAACCAATAAGTAATTTGTTACTTAAAATAAAAAAGAAAAAGTGCATCTACCCCATGTCCCTTGTATGTAAAAATAATCTACCCCGGTTGCGGCGTGGATTTAGTTTGGTCGAAGTGATCATCGCGTTTGCGGTGCTGGCGATTATCTCTGCGGGTGCATCCGCGACGATCCTTTCGTTACAGAAAAATAGCAAGTTGCAGATTGCCCATACGGTAGCTTTGCAGCTTACGACCGAAGCGTTGGAGAAAGTACGTAGCCAGGAATATCATGTTGGCGTAGAGCCGTTTTTATCTCCGCACCAGGATGAGACACTGCACGGACAGGAATCTGTAACGCACAAATTTATCTATGCCACTGAAGCAAGTTCAGATGAACGCAGCCCTAATGATGGAGAGAAAGTTATTCTAGAAACTCAAGACCAAAAAATATCATCTCGAGAAGAGAGTATAGAGCTTAATTTTAGTCAAAAGATCGTAGATGAACATTTTCCATTTTTAACGCACCTTGAGGTTGAAACAAAAACTCAAAGACTCCCTGGCGAGGGTCATCTATTAACTGTCAAAACAAAATACGAAGTTACGGGAATCAACCGTCCTTTCGAACTGGAAGTAAGCACTGTAGTCAATGATTTTACGACTAAATGATAAAAACATTATAATGAGTAGCTATATTTATGTCTAAAAATAAAGAAAAATGCGGTTTTAGCTTAATTGAAATGATGATTGCTATGACCATCATGTCTATGTTTGGCGCAGCGTTCATTGCATTTATAAAATTCAGTTACGAGCCACTCTTCGGAGTCATGGACGAAGCAAATAAAAATCGCATGGGGTCTTACGCTGTCGTGTTAATGACACAAAAAATCCGTGAAGCCAATGATCACCAGATTTTGGCTGGCGGCGATGAACTCAAATTGCAGCTGGATGGCCATCAAGAAACATTTAAATACGATTCGGATGAGGATTTGATCTTCCGTGTTGCCTCCCCAGACCATAAACAAGTGCTGGTTAAAGATGTTAAGCTTATGGGGAGTGAAAAGCCTTTTCAGGCTTCTGTGTATAATGATAGACTGATAAAAATTCAATTTGCAATTGAAAGTCGACATAAGAACAGGTCTCGGACTATTAATGTAGCCACATCTGTATTAAGAATTAATTAAAAACAATAAATTATAGGATTTTATAATGAATAACAGAATGTACATAAAGAGAAAGGCGCACGACAGGGGATCCATTCTTTTTACACTAATGGTTGCTATTTTGATGTTTGTCTTAATATCAAGCGTAGTAGGCTATCTTGCAAATCAAAATAATTTCAGCTACCGGCGTGCAGATCACTTAAAGGCGTATTATCTCGCAGATGGCGCAGCTTCATTGGCAATGAATGATTTGCAGAAAGCCTGCGATGCCTGGGTGAAAAGTGGTGACTATGAATCTTTCGGCCCACCTGATTATTCAGGCATTTTCGACTATTTAAGTTCCTATAATAACACGGGAAGTAGTGTTTACGATAGAATCTTAACAATTGACTCAAATCAGGTCAGTGCAACCATTAAGCATTTAGGCTCTGAACAATTTGTCATTCATACATCCGCAGTTGTTAAAGATGTTACGTGTAATCAACTGACAAAGGTTGAGTTTTCAGATCATGGTGGAGTTGCTTTGCTTAACCTGGCGGTTGAGTATGATGTAACAAACTACTTAGATATAATAAACAGTGGTTTGTCTACTGAGCAGGAAAAGAATCAAGCTAGACAAGATTTAAATAATAAATTACAAGGTTCTTCGATTCGGCTTCAACCTATCACTTCAGATACTGACCAGGGCTTGATGGATACATGGAACTTAGCGGCCGGTGAAGTGTTCATTGAGGGAGCGGTCTACTCTCAAGGTGGACTACAAGGAGTAGAAGGAGAACATGTTCTGGCAAATAGAGATAATTTATCACAATCTGGGTCTTCTCCTTCTATTGCGTACTTGAATAATGATTACACTTCTAATCCTCATTATAGCGACCCATCCTATATGAATGATGGATATTTGGATTTAAGTATGATTAAAGAAGATGAAAAAAGAATGTTTGATTATGATAAAATTTCTGAAAGCTCAACTATGCATTTCTCATATGATGAGTTTGTGCAAAAGTTGGCCGAAGGGAGTGATGCGGATCCATTAGAAGGAATTATTGTTGTGGATGTTGGAGACTATGATGATAGTGGACCAAGTAATCGTGTTCTATCTGAAAAGATAAATATAAACAATGGTTCTCTGGTGTTTAAGTTTGGAGAGAATTGGGATGATGATATGCATAAAAAATTCTTAATTGCTAATAGAATAAATATGACAAGGGATATTGATGATAGTGACGTTCCAGATTCGGATTCATACGCTTGGCAAAATCTCCCAAGTCTTATGTTCATGGGGGGCAATGGTTATATAGCACATCATGCTGATATTCAAGGGATCGTTTATTCTACAGGGCACATGACTCTTCAGCCCAGTGCAGACACTAAGCAAACTTATGACGGAGGCATCATTGCGGGTTCTGGTATAACCGTCAAAGCGTTTAAACCAGGAGCTCTAGAGCATGGGAAAAAATTGACGATAAAGGGTGATGCAGCAGCACTACGTAGACTGAAGCTCGACATGATTACGGATGATCACAATAATCCAGATGGTGCATACGTGCATAATACAGCCTTGAATAAGGCACTTGATTTCCAGCCTGTAAGGATTCGTATTATTGAAAAGAAATTAGGAAATATATAATCAAACAGAAATAGACGCAGATAAAATGCTCCTTCTATCAGTGATTGTGATGTTTAATCCTGACATATTGCTCCAGTTCCTTGAGCGCTTCTTGTGTAGTCATAATTCTCGCATAGCGATCGCGCAGGGTGGTTAAGGTGGCCTGGTGCAGGGCAGGGGTTACCGTTGTGCAGCAGTCTTCAATCATGGTGACCAGATACCCCAGGTCACACGCGTCTCTAACGGTGGTTTCCACGCACTCATTTGTGTAGACGCCAACGATAAAGAGGGCACTGATGCCTAAATTTCTCAGAATGTAATCCATGTTGGTGCATGAAAACACACCACTGGCGGTTTTGTTAATAATGATTTCATCGCCGACGGGAGCTACTTCTTGCAAGAATTCAGATTCTTTTGAATGAGGAGCGGCGTGCAAATTCAAACGTTTGTGTCCGGATCCTCGGTCTCTGCCATCTTGAGTCATGGATTGGATGCGTGTGTGAATGACTTCTAATTTAAAGGCTCGAAATGTATCTTGAAGTTTTTTCATATTGGGCAGGACATGATCCCTGAGGGAGTCAAAATAATAGCGTCGCCCCTCCTCGGGAATCCCCGATTTTTCGGGATCTTCAAATACGCCATAACCCTCGGCGGCATCCAGGTATTGCATGTCAATACAGAGTAAAGCTGTATTGTGATTGATCAAATGTTGGTAATGGGCTGGGCTTTCGACCAATGACTCGTGGTAGAACTCCTTCAGGGGGTCGGTGTGTAAATGTGGGTCTTGTTTGTTCATGGTGTTTTATCGATTAGCTAACTCGGCGAGGGTGTTCAACATCAAGTTGGCCCCGGCTTCGATATCGTTCCAATCGGTCCATTCGGCTGGCGAGTGGCTTTGGCCATCTTTGCTCGGCACGAAAATCATGGCAACGGGAGTGATGCTGGCGACGATTTGCGCGTCGTGCGCGGCGCCACTGAGCATGCGTTGATAGTCAAGTTGTAGTGCGCTCGCCTGCTTTTCCAGCAGGCCGGTCAATTCATTGGCACATTGCACCGGCTTTATCGTGCTCTGGATTTCATAGTCAAACATGAGTCTGCGGCGGCGCACAATGGCGGACAGTGCTTTGTGAAAGGCTTCGCCGAGATCGGTGAGCGTGCTTTCTGAAGGATCACGGACATCCAAGGAGAATTCGACCAGGCCTGGAACTGTGTTCGGCGCTCCGGGCAGGATGTGTGCTTTACCAATAGTGGCCCGACTGTTTTCTGAACCATTTTCTTCCAGAATCCGTGGGATTTCGTTGGCGAGTTCCGCCAAACCGAGGAAGGCATCGTTGCGCATTTCCATTGGTGTGGTGCCGGCGTGATTGGCGCTACCTTTGATCCTGACCAGCCATTTAAACAGTCCGGTGATGCTTTCAACAATGCCAACCTGTTTTTGCTTCTGGTCTAAAACGGGTCCTTGTTCGATATGAAGTTCGAGGTAGGCATCAATTGTGTTGGGATCGCGGCTGGCACTCAATGCGTCGAGCGGATTGAGCTGTTGTGTCCGCATCGCTTCAGCCAGTGTTTTTTTCTCAAGGTCACTGTAATATTCCAAGGTTTCGGGCGTGATCGAACCACAGAAAGCTCCTGAGCCAAACATGCCGCCAAAGCGACCTTCTTCATCACTAAACGCTACCAGCTCAATGTTGCGTTGGGTCGCAATTCCCTGTTCGCGCAAACAAGTCAAGGATTCCAGGGCAGTGAGCACCCCCAGCGTTCCATCCAATGCGCCGGCGCAGGGAACCGTATCGATGTGTGAACCGACCACAATCGCGGGGGATTCGGGATCGGTGCCCGATAGTTTACCGAAAACATTGGCTGCACCGTCCATTCGGTATTCGAGTTGGGCCTTTTCAATTTGCTGCTTGAGCCAGTGCTTGCCCTCCATGTCTGCAGTTGAAAATGCAGTGCGGTAAATCCCTCGATCTTCAGGATTCTTGCCAATGTTCGCCAGTGCCAAAATGTGGGTTTTGAGTCGTTCGATATTAATGGAATAGGTCATTTTATTGTATTTTCTAAAAAATTCTTTTGACCTCGTAAATCATTTTTATAGAAACCATTTCTACACAAATGATTTTTACCAAAATCTGATTTGTTTATTTACGATGCCAGAAAGGGAACTACAAGATATTGATCCACAACCATTAGAGGAGCTGAATCCAGGCGCGATTCCGCTGCCGGTGGTGCCGAAAGAAAGGTATGATTTGCGTATACTCAGCTCTATTCGCCGGATTATTCGTTCTGTTGACATATATTCGAGGAAGCTGATTCAGGAACACGGTGTGACGGTTCCACAACTCCTCTGCATGTTAAAAATTTATGAGTTGGGGCCGCTGACGATCAAGGAACTCAGTGAAGAAGTTTATTTGAACCCCAGTACGATTGTGGGAATTGTGGATCGTCTTGAGAAGCACCGTTTATTTGCACGCGAACGTTCAGTCAAAGATCGGCGCAAAGTGCGTATTTTACTTACAGTCAAAGGCCGTGAGATGGTGGAGCAATCGCCGTCACCTTTGCAGGACTCCCTGGCGCGGTCGATTGAACATCTTCCTGAACTGGAGAAGGCCACAATTGCTTTGTCTTTAGAGAAAGTTCTGGAAATGATGAATGTCCAGCCATCCGGGATGGAGAATGTGTCGACGCACGAGGCAGCAGTACCTGTTTTGGAGACGGCTTCAGACCTACAGGAAACTCAGGGGGTCGAACCGAAAGTAAAAGCTGAAACGGAGGCGTGATCATCGGTTTGCGAATATTTATTCCTATAATCTTACTGGTTTTCGTTTTGTGTGTAGACGCGAATGCAGAGCCAAACGCGCCGCAACTCAACGGGCGAGTGCAATTTTTAGATGATGACGGCAGCCGTGTTGTCTCGAAAGAGGGCACGATCGACCTCGTTTGGGGTTGGCATGAGGCAACGGCAGACAGAGACAACTGGGTGTTCGAATTAGAACAAGCAACGGATGCAACCTTTTCGGAGCCGGTCTTGCGCTATCAAGGTGTCGATTACTCTACATTTATTTCCGGGCTCCCGGCGGGAAAGTATTTTTTTCGTGTGAGAGCTATCAGCCCCCAAGGAGCGGCCACTGATTGGTCGGAAGCTATAAAGGTGGTTGAAATACAGTATGCAGGTAAAACCCTGGTGTATGTTCTGATGGGAGTAGGAGCATGCGTGTTTCTTGCAACTGGTCTGACCATTGTCGCGGGGCATTTGCACGCAGAGCAACCTCGAGGTGAAGACGGGAGCGTCGGATAATTAATTCATGGATGCATCGAACACCATACTCAATCCGACAACTGGCTGGATCCTGCTGGCAATCTTTGGCGTATTGTGGGTTGCTTTGGGGGTTTTTTGGGGTCGCAAGGCTAAAAACCTCGATGGATTTATGCTGGCTGGACGCAATGTGGGCCTGGCACTGGGAGCTGCGACGGCAATGGCGACCTGGGTAACGTCAAATACAGTCATGCTGGCCCCTAAATTTGCGCTGCAAATGGGGATTTGGGGAATGCTGGCGTATGCCACGGCCAGTTTTGGTTTGTTTTTATTTGCGCCCATGAGCATGCGTATCCGTAAGCTGATGCCCAAGGGGTACACCAGTGGTGACTTCGTGCGTCTGCGTTATGGCAAGCTCGCCTGGGGCCTGTTTTTATTGATTTCGATTGTGTATTCCATGGCTTGGTTAGTCAGTATGGGGATGGCAGGTGGTATTGTGCTCAATGCACTGTCCGGCATTCCGTACGAGTACGGCATGTCTGTCATCTTGTTGGTCTGTGTGTTGTATACCTTGTTTGGTGGATTGTACGCTGTGATTGGCACCGACTTTATTCAAAGCGTAATTATTTTAATTGGGGTGATTGTCGTCGGTGGCATGGTATTGTCACAAGTTGAGTTACAGCAGGTATATACGAATTTAAGCGAACATCAGCCTGCGTTACTGGACGTGTTGATGCCCGTGGCCTTACTGTCGTTGTTCAACAACATGTTTTTTGGGTTTGGCGAAGTCTTTCACAACAATGTGTGGTGGAGTCGCGCCTTTGCCATGCGCGAGGGGGTCTCGATGAAGGCCTTTGCGCTGGCAGGTTTATTCTGGCTGCCCATTCCAGTGGCAGCAGGATTTATCGCGCTGGCCAGCGGCGCGCTGGGTATCAACGTCACCGATCCAGACATGATCGGTCCTTTGGTGGCGGCGAATGTATTGGGCCCCATCGGAGCCTTGATTGTATTTGTTGTTGTGTTTTGCTCGCTCGGTTCGAGCATCGACAGTCTCCTGGCCGCTACATCCGATCTGATTGCCGAGGACGTGTATAAGAAGATGTTGAATCCTAGCGTCAGTGAACCGAGATTGCGCCAAATTTCCTCCTGGATCATTATTGGACTGGGTCTCGTTACCTGGTGCATCTGTTTACCACGGCCTGGCGATTTACTCGTGGTGCTGTTTTTGTCTGGACCGTTAGTGGGCAGCGCTATTTGGCCCATTATTGCCGGGCTTTATTGGAAAAATGCAAATGCAGTGGGTGCTGTAACCGCAATGATTTTAGGCAGTGGAGTGGGGTTGTTTGCCTATTATCACCCAGCCCTTGGCTGGTATACGGCCTCTCTGATTGCCACAGCCGTGTCGATGGTAGTAGTGTGTCTGAGCACATGGCTTGTACCGCAACCTTTCCATTGGAACACATTAAACGAAAAACATTTACCGGATACAGTATCATGATTCTTTTTTCTTATACATTTGTCAAATGCCTGATATTCGGGGCACTGGTATTGACTGGCATCGGGGTTGTGAGCCTGTTAGCTTTATTGCTGAAGGATAAAAAGAATAAAACTATTTGGTAATCATGAAAGATAAGTTAAAACAAAATAAGATTGCACCTATTCTTGAGCCACCAACGGATTCAAAGTCGTTGCGCCCTGAACCGACGGGATTATTTGCCAACAATCCGATCGATTTGGATGTATTGCGCAAGCTCGAGGGGCAGTCAATCCTTTCCGTTAGAGAGCTAGAGCGAGAGCAGGTGATTGAGCTGTGTAAGCTGGCGGCAATTTTAGAAAATTTTGAAATCGCGCCTTTTCATGTGCTGGATGGGAAACTGGCGATCACCGCTTTTTTTGAAGCGAGTACGCGCACGCGTCTGTCGTTTGAAACTGCCTTTCAACGCCTGGATGGGAAAATTTTGAGTATACCCGAAGGTGGAGTGACTGGAGTGAAAAAAGGAGAATCTCTCGAGGATATCGGCGAAATGTTTAACGCTTATGGGGATCTCGTCATCATGCGCCACGTCGATACAGATTCGCTGGACCGTCTCTCGTCCCGTTTGCGTATTCCTTTGGTGAATGCTGGAAACGGTAGCGGTGAACATCCGACTCAGGCGTTGGCCGATTGGTATGCACTGCTGAAGTGGAATCCAAATCTGGCTGTAGCGATTAATAAACAGGATGATCGGCCTTTGCAGTTGGGGATTCTTGGCACGCCCGGCAGCATGCGTGCGGTGAAAAGCTTTTTGCTCATGTCCCTCATGTTTGCAAAGAAGATCGAGCGGGTCATCATTGTATCCGAAATGGCCGATCCATATGGGGCTGATTTGGCCGATGATGTCAAAGCGGGCGGGATTGATTTCACAGTGACGAATGACGTCCAGGATGTCCTGCCCAACCTGGATATCATTTACATGAACTCGATTGCATTTCTGGGAGACAGTTATCGAGCGCTCGATAGTCGCTATAAACTGCATGCTGAGAGTCGGTTGAAAGAAAATGCCGTCATCTTACATCCACTTGCCCGGTTGGATGAACTCTCAACTTCTTTGGACGATACTTCGCACAACCTGTATTTTTCGCAAGCTCATGGGGCTGTATTCATTCGCCAGGCACTGTTGATCAGCGTCCTCGGTAGACTGGATCGTTTACCCAAAGAAATTCCAACAACTATCAATAGTTAACAACGAACAAGTTTTAAGAAAATTATGTGTGGAATAGCTGGATTTTTTACTGCGCAAACGCTAGGTGATGATGCACCCAAGCACTTGGAGGGAATGCTGAACCTGCTTGAGCATCGTGGCCCCGATGGCACCGGCAAACACATCGAGCCGCGTCAAGGGCTGGCCATGGGGCATACACGCTTGTCGATTATCGACCTGTGCACCGGTGAGCAACCGATTCAATCCGAAGATAAGCGCTTTACCTTAACGGTGAATGGCGAATTCTACGATTTTAAACGGTATCGTTCTCTGGCCATGGCGGAGGGTGAACGATTTGCATCCAAATCCGACAGCGAGATTGCCTTGTATTTGTACCGCAAATACGGCCTGGATTTCTTCGAGCATCTAAGGGGCGAATTTGCTTTTGCGTTTTACGATCGAGATAACGATGAGATGTTACTGGCCAGGGATCGTTTTGGTATTCGACCGTTGTATTTCTGCCTTCACCAAAATACTTTTTACTACGCATCCGAAACAAAAGCGTTTTTAGGGCATCCAGATGTGCCCGTCGAGATGTGTCCCAAAGCTGCGGTTAATCAGATGATGCAGACCATCGTGCCGGGAAGCAGCACGTTTAAAGACATCCACGCACTTGAGCCTGGGCATTTCATGGTCGTCAAAAGGCGGAAAGGAAAACTGGAGATTTCCACCAGGAAATATTGGGATCTCGATTTTCCAGAAGGTGAAAATGGATACGCATATGCAGATGCGAATGAAGCTATTGAGGCCGTCCGGGAGAAATTGATCGAATCCATCATCTTCAGACTGGAAGCGGATGTACCTGTAGGCTGTTACTTGTCTGGCGGGATCGACAGTTGCTGTATTTTGGGCCTGGCGTCTGGTGCGATGCAAAGTCCGGTCAAAGCTTTTACAATTGCGTTTGATCATGACGATTACGACGAGTCATCCATTGCGCGGGAAATGGCTGAAAGCATGCGTGCTGACCAGGAAGTGATTCATCTAAAGGCGGATGACTTGTATGGAGAAAACTTTATAAAGACGCTTTGGCACACCGAACGCTCATTCTACAACACTCTGGGAGTTGCCAAGCTGCTCATGAGTAGACGCGTGCAGGAGTGCGGTTATAAAACCGTTATCACCGGAGAAGGTTCAGATGAGCTGTTTGGTGGGTACCCGGCATTCAAGCGCGACATGTTCTTGCATGGTCTACACCACGAAAGCCCCGAAGTGCGCAAAGAATACGAAGCGGCATTGAATCGCTCTAACGCATTGTTTAAAGGCGCCATTTTATCCGAACAACAAATGAAACATCCGGCGTTTGAGACGTTGTGTGGATTCACCCCATCCTGGATACAGCCTTGGATGGAAACGCATCAATTGGCTTGGGAACTTTTTAACGAGGATATCCAGCAGGAATTACAAGGGTACGATCCGGTAGCAGCGATTGCGGAAAAGATCGACGGTGAGATGTTGCAGAATCGTCATCCATTGGACAAGGCGCAGTACACATGGAGTAAATGTCAGCTTGAGGGCCAGATATTGAACTGGGGAGGCGATCGTGTGGACATGGCAAATTCGATGGAGTCACGCCCTGCCTTCCTCGATCACCACCTGGCCGAGGTCGCAGTGAATATCCCGCCGAAGTATCGCATTCATGGTAACACTGAGAAATGGGTCCTCCGCGAAGCGGTGAAGGGTGTCTTGCCCAAAGTTCTTTACGAACGCGAAAAGTTTGCGTTTATGGCACCTCCTGCGCACACCTGTGAAGCGAAACTCGACAAGATCGATTCGCTGATCCAGGAATTTTTAAACAAAGATGCGATCGAAGGGGTGGGGCTGTTCAGCCCGCAAGCAGTTGATCAATTTATCCAAGGTTATCGACAGGATACCGATCCGGTTTCTCTGACTCGGAAGGATACTTTGCTCAATCACATGCTTTCATTGCAAATTATTCACAAACTTTTCGCTAGTAAAGGTTCGACCAAACACTGAAAAAAAAGGAAATTATGAAAACACAAGACTATGGAAAAGACCCGATTGCGGTACGCAAAACGGACAAATATAAGTCTGAATACATCGAAACATTCGTCGATAAATGGGACGAATTGATCGACTGGGATGCACGCGCCGAGACCGAAGGTCACTTTTTTATCGATGAGTTAAAATCACGCGGTGCCAAGCGCATCCTGGATGTTGCTACCGGGACGGGCTTTCATTCTGTCAGACTGTTAAGTGAAGGGTTTGATGTTGTGAGCGCCGACGGCAGTCCTGAAATGTTGGCGAAGGCCTTTCAGAATGGCCTCAAGCATGGACATATTCTGCGCACGGTCCAAGCCGACTGGCGTTGGCTTAACCGCGACGTTTACGGCCGTTTTGATGCGGTGATCTGTCTGGGTAATTCATTCACGCATTTATTCAGTGAGCGCGACCGGCGTAAGGCTCTGGCAGAGTTTTACTCAGCATTGAAACACGATGGGGTCCTGATTCTCGATCAACGCAACTATGATGCGATCCTGGACAGTGGATTTTCGTCTAAGCATACGTATTACTATTGCGGTGATAACGTTAAAGCGGAACCCGAGCATATGGACGATGGGCTCGCTCGTTTTTGCTACGAGTTTCAGGATGGCTCCAAATACTATCTAAATATGTTCCCTTTACGCACTAAGTATGTTGAATCCCTCATGCATGAGGTTGGATTTCAACAAGTGAAAACATTTGGCGATTTTCAGGAGACATATCGTAATGAAGATCCGGATTTCTTTGTGCACATTGCCGAAAAAAAGTATCCTAACGAAACTCAAGAAAACAAAGAGTCGGAAGCTTGAGCGGTGCTGGAAGCCATAAGCAAATAAAATGATAGGTTTAATCAATTAACTCTGAATCAATTGGATTAACTCTTAGTGA
>Ga0102943_1000238_pt1 | contig 38924 bp, 34 predicted proteins | sample SalPonC_black_MG_FD_78174 | JGI IMG/M metagenome (GOLD analysis project Ga0102943, IMG submission 78174) | Salt pond soil microbial communities from South San Francisco under conditions of wetland restoration - Salt Pond MetaG... | ecosystem: Environmental > Aquatic > Marine > Intertidal zone >...
AAAAATTTTTTCAGGCTGGTACCCACGGCCTTGCGGCAATGGTATTGGCTGTTGTTTTCATGGTACCCCATATCTGTGTTCCAGAGGAAGCCCTGGGCAGTGAGATCCGCATTGCAGACAGCAAAGGTGACTGGGGATATCCCACCCCTTTCCGCCACTATCCCAGGGGGCCGGGCTATGTCCGCATGTCCTGGGTATTTGATACACTGGTCTGGAAGGACAAAAACGGGTATGTCCCCGCTCTGGCTGATTCCTGGTCATATGATCCAGACACAAAGGCCTTTGCCTTCATCCTCAACCCCCGGGCAAAATGGCATGACGGCCGCCCTGTGACAGCGGCGGATGTGGTGTTTACCATTGCCTATTTTAAACAACACCCCTACCGCTGGATTTCCACCCATGCCCTGGACCGGGCTGAGGTAAAGGATGACCACACAGTGGTGATTTATCTGGCCAGGCCATATGCCCCCTTTCTTTCGGATATCGGCGGCACCATGCCGGTGCTGCCGAAACATATCTGGAAAACGGTCGCAGACCCCCTTATGTTTGATGATCCTTCAGCCTTTATCGGCAGCGGTCCCTACATGTTCAAGGATTTCAACAAAACCCAGGGCACCTATCTTTTTGAAGCGTTTCCAGATTATTACCAGGGTGTGCCCAAAAAGGAGCGCCTAGTTTATGTCAGAAGCGGCAAACCCATGATGTCGCTGATGACCGGCCAGGTGGACCTGGCCAATATCCGGCCTGATATGGCAAAGACCCTGAAAAAAAAGGGTCTGGCCGTCATTGAAAATGAACACGGCTGGAACAAGAAAATCATGATCAACCACAAAAAGCCCCCTTTTGACAACCCTGTCTTCCGCCGGGCCCTGGCGTATGCCGTCAACCGGCAGGAGATTATTGACAAGGCACACCGGGGTTTTGCCACACCAGCATCCCATGGCCTTCTGAGTATTGACCATGATATGTACAACCCGGACACCCCCCGATATCCCTGGAATCCCGAAAAAGCGGCAGACATGATTGCCTCCCTTGGCTGGACCAAAGGTGCGGACGGTTTTTTTCACAAACACGGCCAGGTGCTGGAAATCGAACTGATATCTTCCAATCTGACCGTGGCAGGAGAGCGTGTGGCTGACCGGGATGGGGAGATCATCAAAAAGCAGCTCACCAATATCGGTATCTTGGTGCATCTGCGCAACCAGGAACAGACCACCACAGACAGCCGGGTGAAAAACTGGGATTTTGATCTGGCCATATCCGGACACGGGGGCATTGCCGGAGATCCGCGCATTCTCAGTGAAATGATTTCTCCGGTTTACGGGGCAGGCTCTGTGAACAGCGCCAGGTTTGATGACAGCCCGGAACTGAACCGGCTGCTGGAAGCCCAGCTGGTTGAGATGGACCCTGACAGGCGCAGACAGATAGTTTTTAAAATCCAGACACTGTATGCGGATCAGATGCCTGCCATATCCCTGTACTATCCTGATACCATGGCAGCCTTTAACAAAGGCAGAGGGGTTGCCTGGTTCTATACCAGAGGCGGCATCAGCAAAGGTATTCCCATTCCCCAGAACAAGATGTCTTTGATCAGGTAACCATGCGTATCCGGGGAAAAAACTGGTCCACCCCTGCTTTGGTATATCTGGCAGCCGCCCTGATCATGGCCTATGCCAGCTTCCGTCTGCCCCAGCTTCTGCCCGGCGACTTTGTCACTGCCATGTATGCCGGTTCTGATGTCACCCTCAATGCAGAACAGGCAGCAGAACTTCGGGCCTTTTACCAGGATACACAGGGTTTTCCAGGGTATCTGCGTAACCTGGCAACCCTTGACTGGGGATATTCCCATGCCTTTATGGCACCGGTATCCCAATTGTTTCTACAGGCCCTTCCCTGGACCCTGCTGCTCATGGGAACCGCCCATGTGCTGTCCACCCTGCTGGGATTTGTCCTGGGCGTGGAAGCGGCCTGGCGCCGGGGAAGCCTTATGGAAAAGGCAGGGGTGGGTATCATGACCGTTCTGGAGGGTGTTCCGGAAATCTGTTCCGGGGTTCTGCTGCTGCTGGTCTTTGCCCTCTCTCTGGGATGGTTTCCGGCGGCCGGGGCGCAAATGGCCTATGCAGATCATACTTTCGGCCAATGGATTGCTGATGTGTTACACCATCTGGCCCTGCCCCTTGCCACGCTTTTTCTGGCTTATCTGCCGGGTAATTTTCTGCTGGCCCGGGCCGGCATGGTCATGGTCCTTGAACGTTTTTTTGTGGTGGCGGCCCGGGCCAAGGGCCTGCCACCCCTGCGGATACGATACGCCCATGCAGCCCGCAATGCCCTGCTGCCCATGGTCACCCGGTTCGGTTTGCGGTTTGCCTTTATGATCACCGGTGCTCTGGTGGTGGAAACCATTTTTTCCTATCCCGGCCTGGGGACCCTTTTGTTCAATGCCATTGCCTTGCGGGATCTGCCCCTGGTCCAGGGCATTGTGCTGTTTTCTTCCATCATGGTGCTGGTGATCAACCTGGGCATGGAATATGCCTATAATCTGCTGGATCCACGGGTGGGCCATGCATCTTGATGCGGGCCGGCACATTGGTAAGGATTCCTGGCTGGTCACGGGCATCAGCATTCTGCTGTTCCTGGGTTTCCTGGCTGCGGCCGGCCCGTTTCTGGTGCCCCATGACCCCTATGATATCTCTTTTTCCCCTTTACGTCCCCCCTCTGCAGACCACTGGCTGGGCACCAATGACGGGGGTATGGATATTTTGTCGGAACTGGTATTCAGCCTGCGGAACACCGTGATATTCGGGGTCACCGCCGGTACGGCCGGACTGGTGCTCGGGGTGGTGACAGGCCTTTTTTCCGCCTGGGCCGGCGGGTGGACCGACCAGGTTGTCATGCGCCTGGCCGACATTGTTCTGGCCATTCCTTCGGTGATGGTTCTGATCCTGGTGGCCGCTTTTTTTCAACCATCCCCTGTGGTTTTGGCCCTGGTCCTGGCCGGTCTGGCCTGGCCCACCACAGCCAGAGGGGTCCGGGCCCAGGCCCTTGCCTTGAAAAACAGCCTCCACATAAAAGCGGCACAGCGCATGGGCGGATCAGGCAGGTATATCATTGCCCGGCATCTCATGCCGGAGCTGTTTCCTTTGTATCTGATAAATTTTGCCGCCAAAACCCGGATGGCCGTATTTATGGAAGCATCTTTGGCATTTCTCGGGCTTTTTGACCCGGGTGAAAAATCTCTGGGCCTGATGATCAGCTATGCGCTGCAGTACTATTATCTGGATATCTGGTCCAACTGGCTGATGCCGCCGATTATGCTTTTGTCCCTGCTGATCATGGGGACTACCTTTGTGACCATCAGTCTGGAAAAAATGTTTGACCCGCGTTTAAGGAAAACAGTGTGACAACACAGATAAAAGATCTGACCGTCAGTTACCAGGACCATGACCATGCGCTTCTGGCCCTGGACCGTCTGGACCTGGTACTGCAACCGGGAAAGATTACCGCCCTGGTGGGGGAATCGGGCTCCGGAAAGACCACTCTGGGAAAGGCACTGATGGGCATTTTGCCGGAAAATGCCCGGGCAGAAGGCAGCATTTCACTGGGCAGTGCACAGATCCTGGGTCTGGATGAACCATCCATGAACCAGCTGCGCTGGTCACAGGTGGCCATGGTGTTTCAGAACGGAGCAGCCAGCCTCAATCCGGTGCACTGCCTGATAGACCAGGTGGCGGAACCGCTTGTCCAGAAAGGCATTGTACGCACAAAAGCAATGACTGCGGCCCGGGACCTGCTGGGCCGCATGGGAATAGATGCAGACCAGGCCGGGCGGTATCCCCATGAACTCAGCGGCGGCCAGGTCCAGCGGGGGCTGCTGGCCATGTCCCTTATTCTTGATCCGCCGGTGCTGGTTCTGGATGAACCCACAGCTGCCCTGGATGCCATGACCAAACTCTTTATCGCCCAGGTGATCCGTGACCTCAAAAGTGCGGGCAAAACCATTCTGCTCATCACCCATGACCTGGATCTGGCCCGGAATCTGGCAGATGCCATTGCAGTGCTCTATCTGGGCCGGATCATGGAATATCTGCCCGGAACCGATCTGGTTGACAGGCCATGTCATCCCTATACCCTGGCCCTGGTCCGGGCATTTCCCTTCATGGACGGGATGCGGGATCTGGGGGGGATAAGGGGGGATGCCTTCTACCGTATGGTGCATGCCCATGCCCGGGAAAACGGCCGGACCCATGCGCATGTCCATGTGGCAGCACCGGATGCGGTGCACCAGGGCGGGCATGCCCCGCCCCAGGGGTGTCTTTTTCAGCCCAGGTGCACCCAGGCTGTTGCGGCATGCAGCATTGGCGATATCGATTTTACCCCCTGTGACACCCACCAGGTGCGCTGCATCAGAGGGGGGATCGCCCGGATACTGTCCTTTGAAAAGGTGGCCAAAAGCTTTGGCAGGGTCAAGGCCCTGGCCCCGACAGATCTGACCCTTATGGCGGGCGAGGTGTTCTGTCTGGTGGGGGAGACCGGTTCCGGGAAATCCACCCTGGCTGCCATTGCAGCCGGGGCGGTCGTACCGGACCAGGGCCGGCGGATATTCCAGGACCGGGACATGGACACATGGATGAAAACCGATTTTGCCTCCCTGGCACCGAAAATTGGGATGATTTATCAGAATCCGGCGGAATCGGTGAGCCACAGGTTTACGGTTTTCGACATTGTGGCAGAGCCCCTGCGCATTCAGAAACCGGTGCCTGACCCTGAAACAATGCGCGCCAGGGTCCTGGCAGCTTTGGCTGATGTCCGGCTTTCCACAGCACCGGAGTTTTTAAAAAGGTACCCCCATGAACTGAACATGGGCGCGATTCAGCGGGTCTGCATTGCCCGGGCCCTGGTGCATGCACCTGATCTGCTCATTGCAGATGAGCCCACATCCGCTCTGGACCCCAGTGTCCAGGCCAAGGTGCTGAAAATGCTGCTGGGGCTGCAGATTGAAAAAGGGCTGACCCTGCTTTTTGTCACCCATGATGTCGGCCTGGCCAGGAAGGTGGCCGACCGCATCGGTGTCATGGCCAGGGGCACCATCATGGAAACAGGTCCGGCCGCCCGGATTATCAACCACCCAAAACAGACCTGCACAAAAATGCTCATCAACAGTGCCAGGGGGATGAGCAGCCAGTCCCTGGCATCCATCCCAGATTATGAAAAGGAAAACATATGTCGGTTTTAGCATCTACACCGGTTTTCAGTGACACTGAGGCAGCAGAATTTGCTGCAGACTTTTTCGGAATGTCCGGCAGGGTGACCCTTCTGCCTGGTGAGCGGGATCAGAATTTTCTGGTGACCGCAGAAAGCGGCAGATCCTGTGTGTTGAAAATTGCCAATGCTGCAGAAGACAGATCCATACTGGAGGCACAGCACCATGCCATGGATTTTCTGGGGCAGCACATATCTTTTTGTCCAAAAACCGTGCCTGCACAAAACGGTGACTATCTGGTGGAGGTGCGGTCGGAAAAGACCGGCACCCACCTGGTGCGCCTGGTGTCTTATATCCAGGGTACGCCTATGGGTCTGGTCAAACGCAGATCCCCTGAGCTGTTTATGGACCTGGGCCGCAGCCTTGCGCGCATGGACAGTGCCCTGGCCGGGTTTTCCCACCCGGCTGTGCACAGAGATTTCCACTGGGACCTGGCCAATGCATCAGGGGTGGTAAACCAGTATATAACCCATGTGACCGATACCCGGCTGCGTGATCTGATACAAAAGTGCACCCGTGAATTTGAGAACACCACGCTTCCTTTGCTGCAAAGCCTGCGCAAAAGTGTGATCCACAATGATGCCAACGATTACAATGTGCTGGCAGGCGGCGGCACTGATCTGTATTCCAAAAATCAGTCCGTGACAGGCATTATCGATTTCGGGGATATGGTATACAGCTGTACAGTGTGCGATCCTGCCATTGCCGCAGCCTATGCAGTGCTGGATATGCCCGATCCTTTGCAGACAGCGGCACAGGTTATCAAAGGGTATCATCAGACATATCCCCTGGGGGAAACAGAGATATCCGTGCTGTTCAACCTGATCTGCATGCGGCTGTGTGTGAGTGCCTGCCTGGCCGCCATTCAGCAGAAACAGCGGCCCGATGACCCCTATCTGCGGATCAGCCAGGCCCCCATCCAAAAAGCCCTGCCCATACTGGCAGGTATTGATCGGCAATTTGCAACTGTTGTTTTCAGATCTGCCTGCGGCCTGGATCCATTTCCCACAAACCGGACGGTGCGGACGTGGCTGGCCAAAAACCGGCACCTGTGTTTCCCGGTGATGGGAGAACCCCTTACCCGGGAAACCTGTACGGTGCTGGATCTTGGCGTGGACAGCCCGCTGGTGTCCGGGGACCCCACAAAAATGGCAGGAGATGATTTTGTCCGGCATCTGTCTGCCCGGCTGAAACAGACAGGTGCCAGATACGGTATCGGCCGTTATAAGGAAGCCCGGCTGCGCCAGTCATCATTTTTTCAGGCAGATCCTGTGCCTGAAAAAGGGACAACCCCGTGCGTGCATCTGTGTATGGAAGTGGTTGTCCTGAAGGATGCCCGTGTGTATGCCCCTTTTGCCGGCAGAATTTACAGTATGACAAAAACAGGAACGTCAGAGGATCAGGGCACAGCCCTTGTTCTGGAACATACTCCTGGCCCGGGCATTGTTTTTTATACCATTTTCAGGGGGCTCAGCAGCAGGTCAACGGCCTGTCTGTCTCCAGGAGAAAAAATTGAAAAAGGGCAGGCATTTGCCGCCATCGCTTCCAGCGCTGAAAACGGCGGGTGGCCGCCCCATGTAAGAATACAGCTGGTGAACAGTCTTATGGGATACGGCTGTGATTTTCCCTCTGCGTGCTGCCAGGACCAGGCCGCTGTGTGGACACAGATCTGCCTGGATCCCAATCTTGTTTTACAGGTTCCGGACAGCTGCTTTCCCCTTCCCAGACCGACCAAACAGGAAACCCTGGCTGCCCGGCGCCGCTGCATCAGCGACAACCTGAGCATCGGGTACCATGATCCTGTGAAAATTGTCCGGGGGTGGCAGCAGTACCTGTTTGACGACACCGGCCGGCAGTTTCTGGATGCATACAACAACGTACCCCATGTGGGCCATTGCCATCCGGCAGTCATCCAGGCCGGGGTAAAACAGATGAAATGCCTGAACACCAACACCCGGTATCTGCACGATACCATCATTGCCTATGCAGACAAGCTCTCAGCCACCATGCCGGATCCCCTGGAGGTGTGTTTTTTCCTCAACTCAGCCAGTGAAGCCAATGAACTGGCAGTGCGCCTGGCAAAAGCCCATACCGGGCAGAACGATTTTATCGTTCTGGAAGGGGCCTATCACGGCAACACCAGCACACTGATTGATATGAGCCCCTACAAGCACGGCGGTCCGGGGGGAGAGGGGCCGCCAAACTGGGTGCATACCGCACCGGCAGCTGATGTGTACCGCGGTCCGTACAAAAACGATGATCCCCTGGCAGGAAAAAAATATGCCGACCGCGTCCGGAACATTATCCAAAAACTGGCAGCAGACAACAAAAAACCGGCTGGATTCATTGCAGAATCCTATCCCAGCGTGGGGGGGCAGATTGTTTTTCCGCCGGCATATCTGGCCGGGGTATATGATCATGTACGGGCAGCCGGCGGGGTCTGTATCGCAGATGAGGTACAGACCGGATACGGCCGGATCGGCAGCCATTTTTATGCTTTTTCGGCCCAGAATGTTGTGCCGGATATCGTGATTCTGGGAAAACCCATCGGCAACGGCCACCCTGTGGCTGCCCTGGTTACCACAAAAGAGATTGCCCAGTCTTTTGTCACAGGCATGGAATTTTTCAGCACCTTTGGCGGTAATACGGTTTCCTGTGCCATCGGCCTGAAAGTGCTGGAGATAACCCTGGCTGAAAATTTACAAAAAAACGCACAAACGGTGGGAACCCATCTGCTGGCGCGGCTGCGTTCTTTGAAAAAAAGATTCCAGATTATCGGAGATGTGCGGGGTTCGGGGCTTTTTATCGGCATGGAGCTGGTACGAAATCACCAAACCCTGGAGCCGGCAGACAAAGAGGCATCCTTTGTCGTCAACCGCATGCGGGACAAGGGAATTCTCATGGGGACGGACGGTCCCCTTCACAATGTGGTAAAAATCAGACCCCCTCTGGTGATTACAAAGCAGAATGCCGACACCATCGCAGATACCATGGAAGCGGTGTTTGCAGAGGATTTTGCCTGACCTCCAGGCAGACAGATTTCTGACAGTTTAATTGGATCTTTGCTATACTGAAGTGGGTCGGACTTGGGACATGCCATGGACAAATAAAAAACTGATGCACGCATGACAAATATCCAGGGTGTAAAGATACCGTTTATTTTTATGCTGTTTTGCGCTATTAATGTATAATACTGATCACCCGGGGAGGCAAAAAAATGATCAATGTCAATGAAGCATCAGCCAGGGCCGTAGAGCACTTGAAAAAACTGTATCCTGATAATGACCTGGGTAAAATACTGTTTGAGGAAGCGGAACTGACGGATGATGATAAATTCTGGGTTGTTGTTCTGAGCTATAAAAGCCCTGTCGCTGCAAGCGGGGTCGGCACATCAATGTTCGTGGGAGACCGGGGCTACAAAGTCTTCAAGCTGCTGGCGGAAACCGGTGACATTCGTTCTGTCAAGAACCGGGAATCCAAATAACCCCCATGCCCTGGCGGGCAAAAAAAATGATGAAAGTATAAGCAGTCAGCCGTCAAGTATTCGCGTAACACTTAACACTTTCATACAAATCCGGTGTGAAATAAGTGCCCAGATTAAAAAATTAAAGGAATTACAGATTATGGACATTGTCTTTCACCCCATCGGCCGTATTCGCACCCCGTTCACCACTGTGGGCGATCCCCCCCACCAACCAGATCCCGACGCGCCGGGAACATTTTATATTGAACTGCATCCAGAGCTCACAGACGGGTTGTATAAACTGGAAACCTTTGCCTATATTCATGTATTCTTTTATCTGGACCGACCGGACAAACCAGTCACCCTGCATGTGAAACCCCCAAAAGCAGGCGGCATTGAAGTGGGGCTTTTTGCCAGCCGCTCCCCGCGGCGGCCCAATCCCATCGGTCTGAGCACGGTCAGGCTCAAAAGCATCACCGGCAGCCGCCTGGATATTTCAGGCATTGATGTTCTGGACAAAACCCCGCTTCTGGACATAAAACCCTATATCAAAAGGCTGGATATAAAAGAGGATGCTGATAACGGCTGGGGTTGAAACCATTGCCTCCTTGAAGAAAACAATGCTGTTACTGCCCTTGCAGGCGAAAAGATTGAGAAACAACCTGAATCATGGGGTGTGAATAGCGGCAGGCCAGAGCGAAAATGGCCCGGGGGCTTATCTTTCATAGCCTTCTATGGAAAATAAAAAATGCATCAAAGGATTTAAAAATCCCTTGGTAATATCCTGAAACCTGGTTCCTACCGAGATTTGCTTTTGTTCACGCTTGACATTTCTGACAATGGCCATGGCCCCGATTTCATTTGCGATACCCGGTAACCGGCAATAAACCCGGAGCAGGTCCCCTTCCTTCAGCATATTGATATTTTTGACATCATGGTATGTGAACCGGCAGCCCCTTTTGCTGATATCAAATATCACGATGGGAAACTCGGTTTTTTTGGCTTCCACCCGGCCGGGAATCACCACATTGTTGCGCTTGACTATGCGCAGTTCGCGCTGTTGAACTATTTTCGGGTATTCAATGGCAAGGGTCCGGATGGGATTGGTTATGAGCTCTATTACACTGGTCTGGAATGCGAACACACAGCCGTCATACAGGTATTTCACCACCATTTTGCTGCCTGGATACAATTTGTTTTTAACACTTCTGAACCGTCTGGGAAGGGTGACAATCAAAAATTCATCTTTCAGAAGGCCGATAAAGATACTGGTAACCGTAAAGTCAACTCCGTCAATATCAATATACACCTGGGTGCCGATGTCAATATAAATGCCTTCTGATTCCTGTAATTCAAAGATTTCTTCCATCTCCTCCATCAGGGCTTCCTTTCAGTGGGGTGTGTAATTTAAAATCAGGAAAAAAGACAGCTGGTCTCTTTATCAGGTTTAGAATCTACCTATTGTTTCACATTATGTTTGTCAAGCATTAAAAAGGGTTTTTCCTGTTCCTCACCTGTTTCAAAAAACCATTCTGTCAGGTAGCGTTTTTAAAAAATTGATTTATATTATTGTGTAATGTGCATGCGGTTTGTGAAAATCAGCCAGGAAAAGATCAATCAGCCCTATAATTGTCTATGGGTAGGGTCATTGCAGGAGGGATCATCATGAAAAATGCTTCAGTCAACCAAACAAAACCGGCAACCGATCTTTTTACCGCGCCCCAGCCGGGTGCTGAACCATATGATGCAGATGTGATCCAAAAGTTTGAAACCGCTGCCGCACTGCGCGGGCCGGATTATCAGCCCCGTACCAGGCACCTTCGGTCCGACGGATGGGCCAGATACACCAACCGGTTGTTTCTGGAATCCAGCCCCTATCTTCTCCAGCATGCACACAATCCGGTCAACTGGTATCCCTGGTCAGATGAGCCCTTTGAAGCAGCAAAAAAGGATAACCGGCCGGTTTTTTTGAGCGTTGGATATGCCACATGCCACTGGTGCCATGTGATGGAAGAAGAATCATTTGAAGATGAAGAAATTGCAAAATATCTGAACCAAAATTTTGTATGCATCAAGGTGGACCGGGAAGAACGGCCGGACATCGATGCCATCTACATGACCGCGGTCCAGGCCCTGACCGGCAGGGGCGGATGGCCCATGAGCGTGTGGCTGACACCTGACCGCAAACCCTTTTACGGGGCCACCTATTTTCCGGCCCGGGACGGTGACCGGGGGGCGGCTGTCGGCTTTCTCACCATCCTTGAAAAACTAAACCATAGTTTTCACCTGCAGGATGGGCGGGTGGAAAAGGCAGGCCGGCAGATCACCGAGGCCATTCGACAGGCCATGATACCCCCATCCGGTAACCGTATTCCGGGCAAAGAAATACTGCAGAAAGCAGCTGGTTTTTACCGTAAAAATTATGATCCGCGATTCGGGGGTCTTTCCGGGGCACCAAAATTTCCCTCCAGTCTGCCGGTGCGGTTTCTGCTGCGCTGTTACCGGAAGACCCGTGATCCGGATGTGCTTGAAATGATAGAAAATTCTCTTTTTCACATGGCCGGTGGCGGAATATACGACCATGTGGCCGGCGGGTTTCACCGGTATTCCACAGATGCGCAGTGGCTGGTACCCCATTTTGAAAAAATGCTATACGACAATGCCCTTTTGGCGGCAGCCTATCTGGAAGCCTGGCAGACCACAGCCAATGCGGATTTTCAGCGGGTGGTCAATGAAATTCTCACATATGCAGGCAGGGATATGACATCGCCTGAAGGGGGGTTTTATTCTGCCACCGATGCGGACAGCAAAAACAGTTCCGGCCATATGGAAGAGGGCTGGTATTTTACCTGGACTCCGGAGGAACTGGAAACAATTTTAGGCAAAGAGCGGGCAGATATTGTTAAAAAATATTATGCCGTGGAGGGGGCACCCAATTTTGAAGGCCGGTATATTTTTCATACCCCGAAAAGCCGCACAGACATTGCCGCAGAACTGCACATGTCTAAAGATGACCTGACCGCGGTCATTGAGAAATCCAAAAAACAGCTTTTAAATGAAAGGAACCAGCGGCCGGCTCCGTTGCGGGATGAAAAAATTCTCACTGCATGGAACGCGCTCATGATTTCGGCCTTTGCCCGGGCAGGCCTGGCGTTTGGTAATGGTGAATATACGCTCCAGGCACAAACTGCGGCCCGGTTCATACTGGATCATCTGTACATCAACGGCAGACTTTACAGAAGTTATAAAGATGGTCAGGCCCGGCACAATGGGTTTCTGGAAGATTATGCTTTTTTCATTGCCGCATTGATTGACCTGTATGAAGCTGACCATGATATCCGGTGGCTGAAAAAAGCGCTGGCGTTGGATGGTGTATTGAAAAAATTTTATGAAGACCAGGAAAGCGGCGGCTTTTTTACCACCGGCACTGATCATGAAGCCCTCATTGCCCGGGAAAAACCCTTTTATGACGGAGCGACACCCTCGGGCAACGCAGTGGCAGCGTTAAATCTTCTGCGGCTGCATTCTTATACCACGGACGATCAATTCCGGATACGGGCGGAAAAGGTATTTAAAGCATTTTATCAGCGGCTGACCGAGACCCCTTCTGTCTTGTCTGAAATGCTTGTGGCCGTGGATTATTATTTTGATACCCCGGCGGAAATTATTCTGATCACCCCTTCTGAAGACCCTGATGCAGCAGTGCCTTTTGTGGACAAATTCCGGGAGCAGTTTATTCCCAACCGAATCCTTGTGGCTGCAGATGAAAAACAGGCTGCTGCCAATGCAAAAATCATTCCCCTGGCTGCCGGGAAAAAAGCAGTGCATGGCAGGACCACTGCCTATGTATGTGAAAACAGCACCTGTTCTCTGCCTGCTGAAACACCGGAAGAATTTATCGTCCGGCTCAGACCATAAAAAATGGATACACAGCAGGTACAAAGCGCTTTTGAAAATAAAAAAAGGAATTGTCAGCCAAAGCTGAAATTCCTATGATATTACTGGCTGGGTGACTAGGATTCGAACCTAGATTGACGGAGTCAGAGTCCGTAGTCCTGCCATTGGACGATCACCCACCATGACTGAATGTCCGGGGTATATACACCAAAGCCCCATACGTGTCAAGGGTTTTTTGGGGATTTGCCATACATGGGAGGTGGGAAAACCTGATGCGGGAATATAAATCTGATGAAGAGTTATGCATGGTAAAAGAGACATCACACCAGGTAGATGATGAAAAAATACTGGTGCTCAAGGCTGGTTTAAGAAATTTGAAAACTGTGGCCGTGGCCTTTTCCGGCGGAGTGGATTCAGCCTTTCTTCTGGCGGTGGCAGCTGCATCCGGCCTGGACCGTCTGATGGCGGTGACCGTGGATTCAGCCTTTGTTACCAGAGAAGAAATCCAGCGGGCCCGGCAGGTGGCACAGGACCTGGGCGTGGATCACCAGGTCCTGTCGGTCAATATCCTGAACGATCCCCGGGTGGTGGAAAATTCTCCTGAGCGTTGTTATCACTGCAAAAAAACAGTGTTTTCTCTGATAAAAGATGCTGCAGCCAAGGCTGGCATAGCCCATCTGGTGCACGGGGTGAATACCGATGATATGGCTGACTTCCGGCCGGGTATGCAGGCTGCCGTAGAACTGGGATTTGTATCTCCGCTGCTGGGTGCCGGGTTTTCAAAGCAGCAGATTCGTATCTGTTCCAGGCAGATGGGTCTGTCTGTCTGGGATCTGCCTGCCCAGTCCTGTCTGGCCACCCGGATTCCGTCTGGAGATCCTATTAATGGTGCAGTCTTAAGTCGGATAGAACAGGCGGAATCCTTCATAAAATCTCTGGGATTTGTCCATGTCCGGGTACGCTGCCACGGCAGTATGGCCCGCATTGAAACAGATGAAAAATCCATAATGCCCATGATCGGCCTGGGGCAGCAGATTTCAGCCGCCCTCAAAAAACTGGGATTTGCCTTTGTGTGTATGGATATGGACGGATACCGCACCGGAAACATGAACCCGCGTTAATATTAATTCAGATGATGGATGCCACCGGTTTTGATATGCGCGTTCCCTGAATGCATCTTTGCGGGCAGTTTAGGGGATATGGAAAATTCCCAACTGTGGTCAGATGTTTTTTGGGGTGACAGAAAATATAAAAGCGCAGCCAAATTGAGGCTGCGCTTTTGGGGCAGGTCGTGCGGGTCCGAAATGTTCCCGGTCAGATCTTTTCGGATGGGTCACACCTGGATCGCTTTGCCGCGGATCTATCGGGCCTGGATCTCCAGGCTGTTGAAAAAATAGCCGATTTCAAAGGCTGCGGTTTCCGGGGCATCAGATCCATGGACCACATTTTTTTCAATGTCAGTGGCATAGTCCCGCCTGATGGTGCCTTCTTCAGCTTCCTTGAAATTGGTGGCACCCATGAGTTTGCGGTTTTTTGCGATCACCTCTTCGCCTTCCAGAACCATAACCACGATGGGACCCGAGGTCATGAAATCGGTGAGGCTGTCGAAAAACGGGCGTTCCTTGTGTACTGCATAAAATCCCCGGGCCTGGGTTTTGGTCAACTGGAGCATTTTCATGGCAGCGATTTTGATACCTGCTGTTTCAAATCGTTGGATGACATCACCGATAACGTTTTTGGCAACCCCGTCAGGTTTGATAATGGATAATGTTCTTTCCACGTGCGGTTTTCCTTTCTGTAAATTGTAAAGAATTTGGCAAAACAGGACCAATGGCTGCGTATGCAGTACAGGGCCCCATAATTATTATGATACTGTCTGAACAGGGTTGAAAAAATACCACATCCCTGTATTATAAGTCAATATGATGGCGCATCCAGATATTGTGAAAATCGGTGTGACAGGCTCTGCAGGGTCCGGAAAAAGCCTTGTTTTAAAGGCCTTTGCATCCCTGGGTCTGGTGACCCTGGACTGTGATCAGATTGCAAGACAGGTGGTGGCCCCGGGACAAAAAGGGTATGCAGGTGTGGTGAATCTTTTCGGCCCGGAGGTGGTAACCGCTGATAAAACCCTGGACCGGTCAAGAATGCGGCGCATGATGATGGACAGGCCTGAACTGCGCCGGCAGCTTGAGGCCCTGCTGCATCCGCTTATTTTTGAATCATTGTTCACCCAGATGGCAGCTGCGGATTACGGCCCGGAAAAGGCCTGTGCTGCAGAAGTGCCCCTGCTGTTTGAAACAGGGGCGCAGGAAAATTTTGACGTTGTGGTTGTGGTGGCAGCCCCTGAAGATGCACTTGCCCGAAGAATTGCTGACAGGGACAAGGTGGACCCTGCAGAGGCAGACAAAATTTTATCTTTGCAGATGGCCCAGGAAAAAAAAATAGCACGCGCAGATTATGTGATTCAAAATCAGGGAAGTCCGGGTGAAGTCTTTGAATCTGTTGCTGATCTGTACGCTGAAATTAAAAAAGAGTTCTTGACAACAAAAAGTTAATGCACTATTAGTCAGAACGTTATCCAGAAAATACCAGCCATCTGTCTGCATTTCCGTATGTGTTTGAGATTTCCAGACTATCGAACGGTATCCCCTATAAACACAATTGGTCCTTGCCAGTGATCCGTAAAAACCGTTTAAAAAACATAAACACAAAATCCATACCGGAATTTAGAAAAATTATTTACATTTGGGAGCGCGAATGAACCTTGTAGACCTTAACAAAATGAAAATCAGTGAGCTTACCAAGCTTGCAAAAGAGAATAATATCAAAGGTATCGGCGGATTAAAGAAACAGGAACTGATCTTTGCACTGCTCCAGGCCAACATAGAAAAAAGCGGCCAGGTATATGGCGAAGGCACCCTTGAAATTCTGCCTGATGGATTTGGTTTTCTGCGGGCCCCGGGATACAATTATCTGCCCGGTCCGGATGATATTTATGTATCACCTTCCCAGATCCGGCGGTTTAACCTGAGAACCGGTGATACCATTTCCGGTCAGGTGAGGCAGCCCAAGGATTCAGAAAGATATTTTGCTTTGCTCAAGGTGGAGGCGGTAAACTTCCAGAGTCCGGAACTGGCCGCAGAGACCATTTTGTTTGATAACCTGCTGCCCCTGTATCCAGAGCAGAAGATGAACCTGGAGGCGGAATCAGACAACTATTCCATGCGGGTTATTGATCTGATGTGCCCTGTGGGGTTCGGCCAGCGGGGGTTGATTGTCTCCCCGCCCAAGGCAGGCAAAACCATGCTGCTGCAGAATATTGCCAATTCCATGATCGCCTCCCACAAGAGCATCGTTCCCATGATTCTGCTTATTGATGAACGTCCTGAAGAGGTCACTGACATGACCCGGTCCGTGGACGCGGAAGTGATCAGTTCCACTTTTGACGAGCCTGCAGAGCGCCATGTGCAGGTGGCGGAAATGGTGATTGAAAAAGCCAAGCGTATCGTGGAGCAGGGCCATGATGTGGTGATTCTTCTGGATTCCATCACCCGCCTGGCCCGGGCCTACAATGCGGTAATGCCCCCGTCAGGAAAAATTTTGTCCGGTGGTGTGGATTCCAATGCCCTGGACAGGCCCAAACGGTTTTTCGGCGCTGCCCGGAACATTGAAGACGGCGGCAGCCTTACCATCATTGCCACTGCCCTGGTGGACACGGGCAGCAGAATGGATGAGGTGATTTTTGAAGAATTCAAGGGCACCGGCAACATGGAGCTGGTTCTTGATCGAAAACTGTCGGACAAGCGGGTGTTCCCGGCCATTGACATAAACAAGTCCGGCACCAGAAAAGAAGAACTGCTGCTGGATCCCATGACATTGAACCGGGTCTGGATCCTGCGAAAATTGCTGTCCAGTTTAAATTCTGTGGACAGTATGCAGTTTTTACTTGAAAAAATGCAGGGAACAAAGGATAATAAAGAGTTTCTAGAATTAATGAATTCTTGAGCACCATTTTTATGAATCAGCTGTCTTGCCAAAAAGACTGATGTAAGGAGTGATAGGAAAATGAAAAAAGAAATACACCCGAAGTATGTCAGAACCATAGCTTCCTGTGCCTGCGGTGCCACTTTCGAGGTAGGTTCCACCAAAGAAAATATCAAGGTGGAAATCTGTTCCAGCTGCCATCCTTTCTTTACCGGAAAACAGAAACTGGTGGATTCAGCCGGCCGCATCGACCGGTTCAAAAGAAAATATGCCGGGTTTGATGCAACCAAACTTGTATAACTTTATATTCAGTGGAATTTTACAAAAGGGGGCTTGCCTTGTGGCACCCCTTTTGGATTTTGTACCATGATAGAAAAATTAAAAGGCATTGAAGAACGGTATATAAAACTGGAACATCTCCTGAGCGATCCTGAGGTGATAAAAGACCAGCACAAATACCAGAAGTATGTAAAGGAACACGGTGAGCTCCACCGGATCGTTCCGGTGTTCAGGACCTATGAAGGGGTTATGGCGGAACTGGCAGAAGCCAGGGAACTGCTCAAGGATACAGACCCTGATATCCGGTCCATGGCCAGAGAAGAGATCGCGTCTCTGGAAAACCAGATGGAAACCCTGACATCCAGACTCAATACATTGCTCATGCCCAAAGATCCCAGGGATGAAAAAAACGTGATTCTGGAGATCCGGGCCGGTACCGGCGGAGAAGAAGCCGGTATTTTTGCCGGAGACCTTTTCAGAATGTATTCCCGGTATGCTGAGACCAGAAACTGGAAAATCGAAATTATCGAGAAAAATGACTCCGGTGCCGGTGGATTCAAAGAAGTCGTGTGTCTGGTCCGGGGCAGGGGCGCGTTCGGTGCCTTTAAGTTTGAAAGCGGCACCCACCGGGTCCAGCGGGTGCCTGAAACCGAAACCCAGGGCCGGATCCACACCTCTGCGGTGACCGTTGCCGTGCTGCCCGAGGCCGAAGATGTGGATATCGACATCAATCCGGCAGATATTAAAGTGGATGTTTTCCGGGCCTCAGGCCCGGGAGGCCAGTCAGTCAACACAACCGACTCCGCCGTCAGGGTCACCCACGTTCCCACAGGGGTGGTGGCCACCTGCCAGGATGAAAAATCCCAGCATAAAAACAAGGCCAAGGCCATGAACGTTCTCAAATCCCGTATCCTGGATGCCAGAATGCAGGAAGAAGAAGCAAAGCGGGCAGCTGACCGCAAGGGCCAGGTAGGCACCGGGGACAGAAGCGGGCGCATCCGCACCTATAATTTCCCCCAGGGCAGGATGACCGACCACCGCGTCGGACTGACCCTGTATAAACTGGACAGCATCATGGAAGGGGATATCCAGACCATTATCGATGAGTTGAAAACCCACCACCAGGCCCGGGCCTTGCAGGAAAGCCGTGTCCTTGCGTAATGGAATGGACCGTTTTCAAACTGGTTGCCTGGACAGAAACCTATTTTAAAAAACACGGGATCGACAGCCCCCGCCTGACCGCTGAAATTCTGCTGGGATTCTGCCTGGGAATCCGGCGCCTGGATCTGTATCTGCAGCATGACCGCCCTCTGGAAAAACAGGAATTAACACGGTTCAAGGCCTTGATTCACCGGCGCATAAACCATGAACCAGTGGCCTATATCACCGGCGAAAAAGGGTTTTTTGAATCCCGGTTCCAGGTGGGGCCAGGTGTGCTCATTCCCAGACCGGATACGGAAACCCTGGTGACAACCACCCTGGATCTGCTGGCCCGGGAACCTGAAAATGTAAAAACCATCCTGGAACTGGGTGCAGGCTCCGGCGCCATTGTTGTATCTTTGGCAAAAGCCGCTCCCCAAAACCGGTTTTTTGCCGGCGATATTTCAAAAGCAGCCCTGGATACGGCCCGAAAAAATGCCGGTCAGGCAGGGATGCCAAATATCTGTTTTTTCAAGGGGTCCTGGTTTGCTCCCCTTTCCCCCGGACCTGTTTTTGATATCATCGTATCCAACCCGCCTTATATCCCCACCAGCGATATCACCGGTCTGGCACCGGAGATAAAAGACCATGAACCGGTTTTTGCACTGGACGGCGGACGGGACGGACTGGATTGTATCCGGAAAATTCTGTCATGTGCCTGTGATTATCTAGTGCCCGGCGGGCATGTGCTTCTGGAAATCGGGTATGACCAGAAGCACAAGGTCATGGCTTTTGCAAAAACCTGTCCTGGATATGACACCATTGCATGTGTTAAGGATCTTACCGGTCATGACCGGGTGGTGCACCTTAAAAAAAAAATTGATTAATTGCCTGGTTTTTGCTATAGATGATAGGATTTGTGAAGATTATCAAAACACACACCCATGGACCCGGGATCCGGTGCTTGTAACAAAGTTGATTTACGGGAATGAAATGGGTGAAGGACAAAAAACCATTAGAACAATTTGGAGAACAAATGGCTTACATTACGATCAGAGAACTGTTGGAAGCAGGTGTGCATTTCGGACACCAGACAAAACGCTGGAACCCCAAAATGAAAAAATATATTTTCGGGGCCAGAAACGGCATTTACATCATTGATCTGCAGCAGACGGTCAAACTGTTCAAACAGGCCCATGATTTTATCAAGGGTGTTGCCGCCGAAGGCAAGGATGTCCTGTTTGTGGGTACCAAAAAACAGGCATCAGAAGCGATTTATGAAGAAGCCAACAGAGCGGAGATGTTTTATGTGGAAAACCGCTGGCTGGGAGGCATGCTGACCAATTTTCAGACCATTAAAAACAACATTACCCGGTTTCACTTTCTCAATTCCATTGAAAATGACGGCACCCTTGAAAATTATCCCAAAAAAGAACAGTCAAAAATGCTCAAGGAAAAAGAAAAACTGGAATTTGCCATCGGCGGTATCAGCAACATGAAAAGGCTGCCTTCCGCCATTTTCATCATTGATCCCAAAAACGAAGCCATTGCGGTAAAAGAAGGCAAGCGTCTGGGTATTCCCATTGTAGCGGTGGTGGATACCAACTGCGACCCTGATGATATTGATTATGTGATTCCCGGAAATGATGACGCCATCAGATCCATCCGTCTGTTTACGTCCCGCATTGCAGATGCCTGCATTGAAGGCCGCCAGATCTATGAAGAAAAGATGCAGGCCCAGGCAGACGGCGACAAAAAAGAAGACACAGGTACAGGTGAAAAGAAAGTTGCCATTGAAGTGGTGTCAGACGGCAGTGACGGGCCGGTTGTGGAAAAGATCAAACGAAAAGTCACCCCGGCTGCACCAGTTGAAGAAACGGTTGAAACTGAATAACATAAATTTAGGAGCAAATATAAAATGGCTGATATTTCCGCAGCAATGGTAAAGGAACTCAGAGAAGCGACGGGTTCAGGTATAATGGATTGTAAACGGGTGCTTGCCGAAGCAGACGGCAACATGGAAAAAGCCATAGAGCTTTTGCGCAAAAAAGGCCTGGCCAGGGCTGCCAAACGGGCCGGCCGTTCCACCTCAGAAGGGGTGGTCTATTCCTACATCCACACCGGCGCCAAGCTCGGGGTGCTGGTTGAAATCAATTGTGAGTCAGATTTTGTGGCCAAAACAGAGGATTTTCTCACCTTTGCCAAGAACATTGCCATGCATATTGCAGCGGCAAATCCTGCCGGACTGACCCCTGATGATGTGGACAAGACCCTGGTGGAAAAAGAGCGCGAAATTTTCCGTGCCCAGATGCTGGAAGAAGGCAAGCCTGAAAACATCATCGACAAAATTGTGGACGGCAAAGTGGAAAAATTCTACAAAGAAGTCTGCCTCATGAGCCAGCAGTATGTGAAAGATCCCCAGAAAACCATTGAAGAGGTGGTGAAGGAAACCATCGGCAAGATTGGTGAAAATATTCAGATCAAGAGATTTGCACGCTTCCAGATAGGAGAATAAAATCTTGGACAACCTGCCTGAGTTTAAACGGATTCTGATCAAGCTGAGCGGGGAAGCCCTGATGGGAAATCAGGGCTTTGGCATCACCCCGGAGATGATTCACTATGTGGCAGAAGAAATTGCCAAGGTGGCCCGCATGGACGTCGAAATCAGCGTTGTGGTGGGAGGCGGAAACATCTTCAGGGGGGTTGCCGGCAGTTCCGCAGGCATGGACAGAAGTTCTGCCGACAACATGGGCATGCTGGCCACGGTGATCAACTCTCTGGCCCTGTGTGATGCCCTTGAAAAGCGCGATGTTCCCACCCGGGTGCAGTCTGCCATACGCATGGACCAGATTGCCGAACCTTTTATTAGGAGAAAAGCCATCCGCCACCTTGAAAAAGGCCGGGTGGTGATTTTTGCCGCTGGGACGGGGAATCCGTATTTTACAACAGATACGGCAGCAGTCCTCAGGGCCCATGAAATCCGTGCCCAGATTCTGTTCAAGGCAACCCAGGTGGACGGTGTCTATGACAGGGACCCGGTGGTGCATGAAGGGGCTGTGATGTTTGATGAATTGTCCTATATGCGGGTGATTGAAAAACAGCTTCATGTCATGGACATGACTGCCATCTCCCTGGCCATGGAGCATGACCTGCCCCTCCAGGTGTTTGATCTCCACAAGGCGGACAATATCCGCAGGGCGGTTATGGGAGAGGATGTCGGTACCCGGATATACAACAAATAGCCAGAAACCGGAATAACAAGGCCGGATGCTGACACCAGAACCTTTGCATTCCGGCCTGTTTCCGGCTGTGGCGCTTTTATTTCTAAGGATGGGCTGCGATGATTGATGAAGTGATAGAAGAAACCAGAGACAGGATGACAAAAACCGAAAAGGTGTTTGTCAAGGAAATGACAAAAGTCCGCACCGGAAGGGCTTCCCAGACAATGCTGGACAATGTGAAAGTGGATTACTACGGTACCCAGACCCCTTTGCCCCAGATGTCCACCATATCCATCCCTGAAAGCCGGTTGATCACGGTGAAACCCTGGGATATCAGTGTGATCAATGCTGTTGAAAAAGCCATTCACAAGGCCAACCTCGGGTTGACACCGGCCAATGACGGCAAATTGATCCGGATTTCCATCCCGCCGTTGACCGAGGAACGCAGAAAAGAAATTGCAAAAAATGTGTCCAAGATCTGTGAAGACCATAAAGTGGCCATACGCAATATCCGCAGAGACTCCAATGAAATGCTCAAGGAGCTTCAAAAGGATGGTGATATCTCTGAAGATGACAGCTTCAAGGGGCAGAAAATGGTCCAGGAACTGACCGACCAGTACATCCAGCGTCTGGATGACCTTTTTGCCCAAAAAGAAAAGGAAATCCTTGAAGTCTGATTCCCCTGTGATATCCGGCCTGGATCTGAACAGACTGCCGGTCCATGTGGCCATTATCATGGACGGTAACGGCAGATGGGCCAGAAAACGGCTCATGAACCGGGTAACCGGCCATGAAAAAGGCTCCAGGACAGTCAGGACCATTGTGACTGCCGGCAGAGAACTGGGGATCAAGTACCTGACCCTGTATGCGTTTTCCACTGAAAACTGGGCCAGGCCGAAATCTGAAGTTTCTGCACTTATGCAGCTGCTCAAAAAATTTCTGGTGTCGGAACAGCAGGATCTGATGGAAAAAGGCATCTGCCTGCAGGTGCTGGGCCAGATGGGAAAACTGCCTGAAGACGTCAGGAAAAAAGCCCTGGAAACCATAGAGGTAACCAGAAACAACCGGGAGATGACCCTTAACCTGGCTTTGAGTTACGGCAGCCGCCAGGAAATCACCGATGCCGTGCAGGTGGTTGCACAAAAAGTTGCAGCAGGAGAACTTGCGGCAGAAGATATATGTGAAAAAACCGTTACTGATCATCTGTATACCAGGGGTATGCCTGATCCGGATCTGGTTATCAGGACGTCAGGGGAATTTCGGCTTTCCAATTTTCTGCTCTGGCAGTCTGCCTATGCGGAAATCTTTGTCACCCATACCCTGTGGCCGGATTTTACCAGGGATGAATTTACTGAAATACTAATCAATTACCAGAAAAGGGACCGACGGTTCGGTAGAGTGGAATGCAACATGCCCAGCGATGGATCACCACAATAATCCTGGCGCCGCTGATCTTATGGATTTTGATCAAAGGCACCCCGATACTTCTGGCCGCTCTGGTTTTCACAGTGGCTGCCTGTGCCATCCGGGAATACCTGCGCATCATTTTCAGCCGGGAACACGGCCCTGTGTCCCTGGCAATAAAAACCATTTCCTATATTACCTGTTTTTTTCTGGTGGCAGGCGCAGGAACCGGTTCCTGGCAGTTCATGTTTCTGGTCCTGGCCCTGAACTTTATTCTTTTGTCTGTGTTTGTTCTGTTCCGGTTCGCTTCCCAGACCCATGTATTTGATATCATAGCCAGACAGGTTCTGGGTATTGTCTACATTCCCCTTTCCTTGTCTTTTCTGCTCTTTTTGAGAAATGCACCGGACGGGATCTTCTGGGTTCTGTGGCTGCTGGTTGTATGCTTTATCAATGATACCGGTGCGTTTTATACCGGTTCCTACCTGGGAAAAAACAAATTATCCCCCCATATCAGCCCCAATAAGACCATTGAAGGGTCCCTGGGCGGTATTGCTGCAGCCATGACCGCAGGGGTGGTGGGTGTTGTGATATTTTTCGGCCGGGTGGATCTGGCCCTGGTAATGCTGCCCTGTGCCTTTCTCATCGCCGTTGCCGGACAGATCGGAGACCTGTTTGAGTCTGCACTGAAGCGGGCCTCCGACATTAAGGATTCCGGGCGCATCCTGCCGGGACACGGCGGCATGCTGGACCGGATTGACGGACTTTTGCTGGCCATTCCCGTTTTGTACGGATACCTTATGGTGGTGGTATGAAGCATCTTTCCATTCTGGGGGCAACTGGATCCATCGGCACCTCTGCTTTGGATATCGTCAGAATGCATCCGGACCGGTTTCAGGTCAAAGCCCTGACCGCTGCCAACAACCTGCCGCTGCTCTGCCGCCAGATTGCAGAATTTACACCGGATATGGTGGCGGTACTGGATGCTGCCAAAGCCAGAGAACTGACCCGCATGCTCACAGGACCCTGTCGGCCGGATATTGTGTTCGGAAACACAGGGTATGTCCAGGCTGCTGCCTGGGATACCACAGACATTGTCCTGCTGGCCATGGTGGGGTCAGCCGGACTGAAACCGGCCCTGGCCGCCATTGATGCACAAAAAGACATTGCCCTGGCCAACAAGGAAACCCTGGTGATGGCCGGGGATATCATCATGTCCAGGGCCAGGGAAAAAAAGGTTTCCATTTTCCCGGTGGACAGTGAGCATTCCGCCATTTTTCAGAGTATCATGGGCAACCAGGTGCGGGATGTGAAACAGATTTTTCTCACCGCCTCGGGGGGGCCCTTCAGGAACACCCCCAAAGAGGCATTTGCAAAAATTACCAGAGAAGATGCCCTGAACCACCCCAACTGGTCCATGGGAGACAAAATATCCATTGATTCCGCCACCCTCATGAACAAGGGTCTGGAGCTCATTGAGGCGGTTCACCTGTTTGGTGTCTGCCACGAAGATATCCAGGTGCTGATTCACCCCCAGAGTATTGTACATTCCATGGTGGGGTACCGGGACGGCGCAGTCATGGCCCAGATGGGGGTCCCGGATATGAAACAGGCCATTGCCTTTGCCCTGTCCTTTCCGGACCGGCTGGGCCTGGACATGGGGTTTCCTGATTTTGCACAATTACAGTCTTTGACCTTCCATGCGCCGGACACCCGGCGGTTTCCCTCCCTGGAACTTGCCAGGGAAGCCTGCAGACAGAAAGGCTCCCTGCCCGCGGTGATGAATGCGGCCAATGAAGTGGCTGTCCAGGCTTTTCTGGACCGTCGCATGGGTTTTGTGGATATTTTTCGTATTATTTCGGCCACCATGGCCTGCCATACCTGCATTGACAATCCCGATCTTTCAGGTATTATTGAAGCCGATCAATGGGCCAGGGCTAAAGCCGAATCCCTTATATAAACAAGAGAGGTAATAGTGGGTCATTCTGCTGTCGCATTTGTTATTGTCATTGGTGTTCTGGTGTTCATCCATGAGCTGGGGCATTTTCTGGCTGCCAGGTTTTTCAAGGTTGGTGTGGATGTGTTTTCCCTGGGTTTCGGTCCCAAAATATTTACAAAAAAACACGGCCGCACCGAATACTGTATTTCTGCCATTCCCCTGGGGGGATATGTGAAAATGGTGGGAGAAGAATCCGGCAAGCCTGTGGATCCAAAGGATACCGCCGTTTCCTTTTCCCACAAACCCTTGTCCCACAAAAGCCTGATCGTGGCGGCCGGACCGGTGTTTAATTTTTTGCTTGCCATTGTTATTTTTTATGTGCTGTACCAGTTCTCCGGTCTCTATCTGGCAAAACCTGTGATCGGTGAAGTGCTTGACAACACACCGGCACAGGAAGCAGGGCTTATGCCCGGGGATGTCATCCAGAAGATTGACAACAAAAAAATCCAGTCCTTTGAAGACATTACACAGATAGTTGCCACCTCACAGGGACAGACCATGGAGATCCAGGTGAGCCGTGACGGCCGGCCTGTAAGCATCTCCCTGAGGCCCAAAAAAAGCGAGGCAAAAAATGTGTTCCAGGAAACCGTGGACCGGTATGTCATCGGCATTAAAAGCACCGGAGAGGTGTTCCACAAATCTTTGAATCCGTTCCAGGCCATGGGCCGTTCCATTTCCGATACAGCCGGGCTGGTGAAACTGACCATTGTATCTGTGGGTAAAATGATCTCCGGCAGCCTGTCAGCGGACAATCTGGGCGGCCCCATCATGATTGCCCAGATGGCCGGAGAACAGGCCAAAGCCGGGGCCGTGAATTTTGCCTGGTTTATTGCCCTTTTGTCCGTCAACTTAGGTATCATCAATCTGTTTCCCATACCGGTTCTGGATGGCGGTCATCTGCTGTTTTTCGGCATTGAAGCGGTCACAAAAAAAAGTGTGAGCGACAAACTGCGGGAAAAAATGATCCAGGTCGGGGCAGCCATCCTGGTGGCCTTGATGGTCTTTGTTTTTTACAATGACATTTTACGGATTTTCAGTGGTGAATAAGATGATTTATAATATGGAAATAGCATTGAAACCCCAATTGCGTGATGCTGAGGGATCTGCACTGGTTAAAAAAGCTGCCGCCTATTTTGGTATAGGTATCCAGTCGGCACGCAGTATTCACATGGTGACCATTGAGGCGGACATTGCCCCAGACGACATGGAGCGGGTGCGCCGGGAAATTTTCACCAATCCGGTAACCCGGGTGTCATCTTTGACACCGGTGGACATTGATTTTGACTGGTGTATCTGGATCGGGTTCAGGCCCGGGGTAAAGGACAATCCCGGCGCCACTGCCATGGAGGCCATTGCCGACCTGCTGGGCAAGTCATTCGGGCCGGATGAAGGCATCTATACCTCCCGGCGCTACTGCCTGAAAGGGCAGCACCTGACCCGTCCGGATGTGGAGAAACTGGCAGAACAGCTGTTGTCCAATCCCATTATCCAGCGGTATAAAATTTTTTCCCGTGAAAAATGGGACCCGGTAAAAGGGGCTGATGTCAAGCCGGCCCGGGTGATTTTGAACCACACCCCCTGTTTTGATTTTATTGATATTGATTCAGACCAGACCCTGGCCCGGATCAGTGACCAGCGGAATCTGGCCCTGCATGCCAGAGATATCCCCATTATCAGAAACTATTTTCTGGATCCTGATGTACTGGCCCAGCGGCGGAAAATGGGGCTGTCCAGACCCACGGATGTGGAACTGGAATATATTTCCCAGGCCAGAAGCGACCATTGCAACCACAACACTTTCAATGGCGTCTTCCGGTACAGGGATGTGCTGTCCGGCAGGGAGACCATTGAATATTCTTTGTTCAAGACCTATATCCAGCAGCCCACCCTGGCCTTGAAGGAAAAAAAAGACTGGGTGGTGTCCGTGCTCTGGGACAATGCCGGGGTAGGGGAGTTTGACAAGGAAAACAATTATGTGATCACCGGCGAAACCCACAACTCTCCTTCCAACATGGAAGCCTATGGCGGGGCCATCACCGGCATTGTGGGGGTGTACCGGGATCCCATGGGAACCGGTCTGGGATCCAGGCTGTTCATGGGCAGTTTCGGGTTTTGTGTGGGGGATATCGCCTATGGGGGGCCTCTGAAACCGCCCCTGCATCCCAGACGTCTTCTGGACGGGGTGGTTGAAGGGGTCAAGGACGGGGGCAACAAAAGCGGGGTTCCCACCACCTTCGGCCAGACCCTGTTTGATCCGGGGTACATGGGCAAAAGCCTGGTGTTTGTCACGGCCCTGGGCATCATGCCCAGACAGGTTACAGGCAGACCCAGCCATGAAAAGAAAACCGCACCCGGGGATCTGATCATCATGAGCGGGGGCCGGGTGGGAAAGGACGGTATCCACGGGGTGACCGCCTCTTCGGAAAGTTATTCGGAAAACACCCCGGCCGGGCATGTGCAGATCGGGGATCCCTATACCCAGAAAAAAATGCATGATTTCCTCCTTGTGTGCCGGGATGAAGGCCTTATCCGGTTTATAACCGATAACGGCGGTGGGGGGTTGTCCTCTTCCATCGGTGAATCCGCCATGATATCCAACGGGTGTGTGGTGCACCTGGACAAGGTGCCCTTGAAATACGAAGGCCTGGATATGTGGGAAATCTGGGTGTCGGAATCCCAGGAGCGCATGACCATTGCCGTTAACCCCGTCCATCTGGACCGGTTTATGGCACTGTCAGCCGAACATGGGGTGGAAAGCACGGTGATCGGTGAATATACCGATTCCGGCAAACTGCACATATTATACCATGATAAAACCTGTGCCTATGTGGACATGGGTCTGCTGGACAAGGGATTTCCCGCCTGGGAGTTTGATGCTGTCTGGCTGCCGCCTGAAACCCGGGGGCTTTGTGAACCGGTGATCCGCACCCCAAAGGATTTCAACCGTCTTTTGACTGCCATGCTGGAACGGCCCAACATCTGTTCCAAGGAATGGATCATCCGCCAGTATGACCATGAGGTCCAGGGCGGTTCGGTCATCAAGCCCCTGGTGGGGGTGAACCACAATATTCCGTCTGATGCCGCTGTAACACGGCCTGTGCTCACCAGCAAAAAAGGCCTGGCCTTTTCCCAGACCCTGCTGCCCTGGTATTCCAGAATTGATGCCTACCACATGATGACCTGCACCATTGATGAAGCCGTGCGCAGACTCATTGCCGTGGGCGGCAGTTTTGCCCATATCGGCGGGGTGGACAATTTCTGCTGGCCCAATATTGCGTATGATGCCCGGACCAATCCTGACGGCCCTTTTAAAGCGGCCCAGCTGGTAAGGGCCTGCCGGGCATTGAAAGAAGCCTGTGTGGCTTATGAGATTCCGCTATTATCCGGCAAGGATTCCATGTATGTGGACGGCCATTTGGAAGGGGCGTTCGGAGAACGCATCAAGGTGTCAGCTCTGGAGACGGTGCAGTTTTCCGCCACATCCGTGATCGATGATGTGATGCGCTGCCTCACCCTGGATCCCAAAGCAGCCGGAGATTATATCTATGTGGCCGGCACCACTGGAGATGAACTGGGGGCCTCGGAATACTATGACATGTTCGGCAAAACAGGAAGAAATGTTCCCCGGGTGAATTTTGCCGCCAATAAGATTTTATACAAAACTGTGGAAAAAGCCATTGGTCTGGAAATACCGGCATCCTGTCATGGGGTCGGCAGAGGAGGGCTGGGCATTCATCTGGCCCTTATGGCCATGGCCGGTGGTCTGGGCATGGAGATTGATCTGTCGCAGGTACCTGCCGATACCCATGGCCTGACAGACGAAGTGCTGCTTTTTTCCGAATCCGCCGGCCGGTTTATCCTGACCATGGCACCGGATCAGGCACCGCTGTTTGAAAAACTGTGCAAAGGCCTGCCTGTCTGCCGCGTGGGCACGGTAGCAGCAAAAAAAGACAGCCTTAAGATAAAAGGCACCCGGGGGGATGTCCTTGTGGACCTGTCCTGTTCCGCCCTTGCTGCAGCGTTTAACAAACCCTTTGGAGACATGATATGAAACAGGTGAAGGCACTTATTTTAACCGGTTTCGGATTGAACTGCGACAATGAAACCGCTCTGGCTTTTGAACTGGCAGGGGCCCAATCCCACAGGGTGCATATCAATGCATTGATTGCCGGAAAGGTGCGGCTTGCGGATTTTCATATCCTGGCGCTGGGGGGCGGCTTTTCCTGGGGGGATGACCACGGGGCCGGAGTAATCCAGGCGGTAAAACTCAAAAACCACATCGGCGGTGACCTGCTGTCCTTTGTGGACCAGGGCAAACTGGTCATCGGCATTTGTAACGGGTTCCAGACCCTGGTTAACCTGGGGCTTCTGCCCGGCCTGGACAAAGACTACACCAGACGGTCGGTGGCCATCACCTATAATGACTGCGGCAGCTTCAGGGACCAGTGGGTGCATCTGGCTGCTGTCCCGGAAAACCCGTGCGTGTTTACCAAAGACATGCCGGCAGCAGACTTTCCCGTGCGCCACGGGGAAGGAAAATTCATTGCAGATCCGGATGTGGTATCTGCCCTGTTCGCCAGCCGTCAGGTGGTGTTCCAGTATGCAGATGAAAAAGCACATCCGGCCGACGGGGTGTTTCCTTTGAATCCCAACGGATCTGTGCAGGACATCGCCGGTATCTGTGATCCCACAGGAAAGATATTCGGGCTCATGCCCCATCCTGAAGCCTATAACCATGTGACCAACCACCCGGACTGGACCAGACAAAAGCAATTGCAGATACGTGCAGGAAAGGCTTTTGGCATGCAGGATACTAAAGGCATCCAATTGTTCCGCAATGGTGTGGATTACATCCGGGAAAGGGTTTTATAAATACCATGCTGGGAACCATAGTCAACTGCCTGGCCATTGTTGCCGGCAGTCTGGTGGGCCTTTTGTTTAAAAACGGCATTCCGGAGCGCTACAATAAAACCGTGATGCAGGGCATCGGACTGGCCGTGCTGTTAGTGGGCCTTAAAACCGCCATGGTTACAGATGATCTGCTGGTGATCATCATCTCCCTGGCCACAGGTGCCCTGGTGGGGGAATGGATCGGCATTGAGGACCGGCTGGACAGGCTGGGAACATTTCTGGGGAAAAAATTTTCCAAAGGATCCGGCGGGTTTTCCCAGGGATTTGTCACCGCATCCCTGATGTATTGTGTGGGGTCCATGGCCATTGTGGGGGCCCTGGAGAGCGGGTTGTCCGGCAGCCATGGCACCTTGTTTGCCAAATCCTGCCTGGACGGGATTGTGAGTATTATTTTAAGCTCTTCTCTGGGAATCGGGGTGATTTTTTCTGCTGTGCCGGTACTGGTCTACCAGGGATCCATCACCCTGCTGGCATCGGTGCTCAAACCGCTGCTGGTACCGGCGGTGGTGGCCCAGATGTCAGGTGTGGGCGGTCTTTTGATCCTGGGCATCGGCATGAACATGCTGCGGGAAAAAAAGATCAAAGTCGGCAATCTGCTGCCGGCAATTTTTATTCCCCTGGTGTGGTTTATTGTGCAGGGATTACACCCGCTTTTTGTAAAACCGGATACCAGGGCTGTTTTAACATGACCTTGTCCGGAATACACCAGGAAAATAACACAGGGATAGACCAGGAAAATATAACATGTCCATGAAAAATACACTGCTCTATGTGGTGACCATCATCATCTGGGGATCCACCTGGATCGGTATCAAATTTCAGCTGGGTGCCGTGGATCCCATGGTATCAGTGGTGTACCGGTTTGCCTTGTCAGCTTTGCTGCTGCTGCTTTTCTGCAAAATGCGCGGACATACCCTGAAATTTTCATTAAAAGACCATTCTTTCATGGCTTTGCTGGGGCTTTTGCTGTTTTCAATCAATTACTGGCTGGTGTATGTGGCAGAGGTGTATCTGACCTCCGGCCTTGTCGCGGTATTGTTTTCATCCATTGTGTTTATGAATATTGCCAACGGTGCCTTTTTTCTGGGCACGCCCGTGGAAAAGAAAATGATTTTCGGTGCAGCTGCCGGCATCCTGGGGATCGGTTTGATCTTTATGCATGAAATTGAAACCTTTGATTTCACAGACAACAGCCTTATGGGCATAGCCTTTGGTTTTGCCAGTGTGCTGCTGGCATCTTTCGGCAATATCACTTCTGCCAGAAATTCAAAACACAATATTCCGGTGCTCCAGGCCAATGCATTCGGCATGGGGTACGGGGCCCTGGCACTGGCAGTTCTGGCTCTGGGCCTTGGCAAGGAATTTTCCTTTTCTCTCACCCTGCCGTATGTAACCTCTCTGGTGTACCTGGCGGTTTTCGGTTCCATCATCGCCTTTACCAGCTATCTGACCCTTATCAGTTCCATAGGGGCTGACAAAGCCTCTTACAGCATCATGGTGGTACCGGTGGTGGCGCTGGTCATATCTTCTTTTTTTGAAGGCTATCTGTGGAGCCTCTCCGCCATAATCGGCCTTATTCTGGTGATGGGTGGCAATTTTCTGGCACTTCACAGGCGGTCGGTTCCTTCCTGACCCCGGGACCGCCCCGCAACAGCATCACCCCTGACAAGACACCATGGCCCTGCACCATTTGACAAACCCGTTGCAACGGCCAGGGGATCTGTGGTAATTAGATCTGTTATGAAACAATATGTTATAGACGGACTGCGGCCGGAAGACTATGTTCTGCTCAAAGAATACCTGGACCGCTACACTGAAATTGCCGGTATTGTCGGCATCTACTGGCTGGCCCTGGAAAAGGCTTTGCTGACACCGCTGCAGGCAGATCACCGGGACTGTGCGCCCCATGTGGTTGCCTTGAAACTGGAACAAACGTCTCTGTCCTGTGAACTGCTGGTCAGAACAAAAAAAAACATACGGTGCGAATGTATGGCCTATGCCACCAAAAAGCAGCGCAGCTGGTTGATGGACCAGATTGATGCTGTTCTGGAAATGCTGGCCATCCGCATATGAGCGTATTTTTGGGAAAATTATGTTAAAAGTAATACCTTTGGGAGGCCTGGGGGAAATCGGTCTGAACATGATGGTTGTGGAATACGAAGATGTCATGTTCATCATCGATGCCGGACTCATGTTTCCAGAAGACTATATGCTGGGAGTGGATATTGTGATCCCGGCCATGAACTATATCCGGGAAAACCGCCACAAGATCCACGGCATCATTATCACCCATGCCCATGAAGACCATATCGGGGCACTGCCCTATCTGCTGAAAGAAATACGGATACCGGTCTACGGCACTGCCTTTACTCTGGGGATTGTGAGAAACAAACTGGTGGAATTTGAACTCAACGCCCATGTGGACCTCAATATGGTCAGCCCCGGGGAGACCCTGTCCATGGAGCCTTTTATCATTGAATTCATCCGGGTGAGCCATTCCACCATTGACGGGGTGGGACTTGCCATCCAGACCCCGGAAGGGGTGCTGATCCACACCGGGGATTTCCGCATCAGCCACAATACCGATCCCATGAAAAATACAGACCTGTCTTCTTTTGCCAGGTATGGGGAAAAAGGGGTGCTGGCCCTGTTTTCCGACTCCACCAATGTGGAGGTGGAAGGCTATACCATGTCTGAACAGGAGGTGGCAAAAAATCTGGGAAAAGTGATTTTTGCCGCTCCGGGACGGGTGATCGTGACCCTGTTTGCCTCCAATGTTTTCCGCATCCAGCAGGTCATTGACATTGCCGTTAAAAACGGACGAAAGGTGGTGTTCAACGGCAGATCCATGGAGCAGAACATTGCTGTGGCAGACAAGCTTGGACATATCACCTGTCCTGCAGATACCATTGTTGATATCAAGCAGATCCGCAGCCTGCCCGACTCCAAGGTGCTGATTATTACCACGGGCAGCCAGGGAGAGCCCATGTCCGCGCTGGTGCGCATGGCATCGGGGGTGCACAAGCACATCAGAATCAAAAAAGGCGACAGCGTGATCCTGTCCTCCAAAAATATCCCGGGCAATGAAAAAGCCATTGCCAGTATCATCAACAAACTCTACCGCAGGGGAGCGGATGTGATCTATTCCAAGGCGGCAGAGGTGCATGCCTCAGGACACGCCCACCAGGAGGAACTCAAGCTCATGCTCACCCTGACCAAACCTAAGTATTTTATCCCCATTCACGGGGAATACAGACACCTGGTGGTCCATGCCCGGCTGGCGGAAAAAATGGGGCTGCCCCGGGAAAATGTGCTTGTTGCCGAGGATGGCAAGGTGATCGCCTTTGATGATACCGGGGGCCGCATTGAAGGCCAGGTTAATACAGGCCGTGTGCTGGTGGACGGCAAAGGGATCGGAGATGTGGGCAGAAGTGTGCTTAAAGAGCGCAGGGAGCTTTCCGAAGGCGGCCTTGTGGTGGTGACCATGATCATTGATGAGGAAACCGGGGTGGTCCTCTACGGCCCGGAACTGATTTCCCGGGGGTTTGTGTTTGATTCAGCCACCGGCCACCTGGTGGATGATGCCCAGTGTGTGATTCTCGAAATAGTAGAAGAGATTGAAGCAGGATTCGCATCCCGGGTGGAACTGATCAGAACCCGCCTCAAAAAGGCATTGAAGCAGTACTTTGCCTATACCATCAACCGCAGGCCCCTTATTGTGCCCATTATTATCGAAGTATGAAAAAAGAACTGATCACCCTGGTGCTGGTTTTTCTGATTATCCTGACAGGTGTCAGCCTTTTTTCCTTTCATGCCCGGGATCCGGCACTGGGACATGGTGTTGCCGCGGTGCCGGATACCATCCACAACCAGTTCGGCCTGCTGGGTGCCCATGTGGCAGGATTTTTCATCTTTTTGTTCGGGATCGGTGCCTTCTGGGTACCGGTGCTTCTTGCACTTTTCACCCTGTGGTATGTAAAGGAAAAATCGGCAAAAATCATCTGGCTGACCTTTGCCGGGGGCATGATTCTCATGGTGTGCACCGGGGCCGGGTTTTATCTTTTCAAGGATGCCTATGCCTTTTCCACCACCCTGGTGCCGGCAGGCGGGGTTCTGGGCACGGCAGTTACCACATTTTTGCTCACCTATGCCAATATTGCCGGATGCATCATCATTCTGGCGTTTTTTTCCATCATCGGGTTTATCCTCACCACCGGCATTTCCATGCTGGCCCTGGTGCGGTTTGTCAAAAAAAAGATTCTGGATCTCCAGGCTGCCGTAACCGCAGAATGCAAAGAAGGTCTGGACTATCTGAAGCAGCTGATCGACCAGTGGAAAGCCAGGCGGCGGGCTGGCCGGAAAACCCCGGACATCCTGGATATCTCACCGGACATGGCTGACAACACCCTGCCTGCGGTCTGGCATAACAATGGCCCGGATGCCCCTGATGCTGATTTTTCCGGTGCACAGGGATCTGATTCACAGGAATCTGATGCCGGAAAAAAGGAACAAAACCCCGGCCAGAAAGATTTGTCCGCCCCCAACATTGTGGCCCCGGATATTGATGATACAGAATATGCCGCAGACAGGGTGCTGGAAGATATTCGGGAAACAGAAGCATTTAAACTGCCGCCTTTGCACTTTCTGGATGAGAAAATCAAAATCAGGCGGGAGATAGACACGGACAAACTGCAGAAAAAAGCCCGGATACTGGAAACCAAGCTCAATGATTTCCAAGTCAAAGGCGAGGTAGTGGAAATTCTGCCCGGCCCGGTGATCACCACTTTTGAATACCGGCCGGCGCCGGGTATAAAACTGTCCAAGATTACCGGGCTTTCCGATGATCTGGCCCTGGCCCTGAGTGCGGTGAGCATCCGCATTGTGGCCCCGATTCCCGGCAGGGATGTGGTGGGCATCGAGATTCCCAATGATGAACGGGAAATGGTGAACCTGCGGGAAATGGTGGCTTCCAGAGAATTTATCACATCTGAATCCGTGCTCACCCTGGGCCTGGGAAAAGATCTCATGGGCCGCCCGGTGATCACCATGATGGACAAGATGCCCCATCTGCTCATAGCCGGCGCGACCGGTACCGGCAAGAGTGTGGGGCTCAATGCCATGATCATCAGCCTTTTATACAAGGCCACCCCGGATGATGTCAAATTTGTGATGATCGACCCCAAACGCATTGAATTGTCCGTGTACAATGATATCCCCCATCTTATCTCCCCGGTGGTGACAGACATGAAAAAAGCCACCAATGCCCTGTTCTGGGCGGTAAAAGAGATGGAGCGGCGGTATGCGCTGCTGGAGGAAAACGGGCTGCGGAACCTGGCCCAGTACAATGACATGGTAAAGGAAAAAAACAGCGGGGTCCAGGCCGGTCCGGCTGCCGGCAGCGACGATGACAGCGGTACAGACCCGTTCCTGCTGGAGACCCTGCCCTATATTGTGGTGATTGTTGATGAGCTTTCCGATTTGATGATGGTGGCATCCAAGGATGTGGAGTTTGCCCTGACCCGGTTGGCCCAGATGGCCAGGGCAGCGGGCATTCATATCATCATCGCCACCCAGCGGCCGTCTGCTGATGTGCTCACCGGCACCATCAAGGCCAATTTTCCCACCCGGATCTCCTTTCAGGTATCTTCCAAGATCGACGGCAGGATCATCATGGACCAGGGCGGGGCCCAAAGCCTTCTGGGAAATGGCGACATGCTTTTCTGCCCCCCGGGCACAGGCAAGCTCATGCGTATTCAGGGGGCCTATATTTCTGAAAAGGAAATTGCGAAAATAACCGGGTTTCTCAAGGAACAGCGGCAGCCGGACTATGATGAAGAGGTCACCAGAGGAGATGAAGACCAGGAAAACAAAACGTTTGACGAATCTGAATATGATGAAAAATATGATGAGGCAGTGGCAGTGGTGACCCAGTCCGGTCAGGCCTCCATCTCTTATGTGCAGCGCCGGCTGCGCATCGGGTATAACCGGGCTGCCAGACTTATTGAAATCATGGAGCATGAAGGCATTATCGGACCCCAGATCGGCACCAAACCCAGAGAAATCCTGGTGAAAAATTATGGAGAAGACGGATTTTAAAAATTTGGATTTTACCCTGCTGCATACCATCAAGGGATTCATGGCAGATGCGGAAGCGCTCAGGCTTTATGAACTCGCCCTGGATGCGGCAGCCAGGGGCCCGATTCTGGAGATCGGCTCCTATTGCGGCCGGTCTGCGGCCATCATGGGATGGGCGTGTAAAAAAAGAAACGGGGTCCTGTTTTCCATTGACCACCACAAAGGATCTGAAGAGCAGCAGCCCGGACAAGCCTATTTTGATCCGGACCTGTATGATGACCGTACAAAAGGGGTGAATACCCTGCCGTTTTTCAGGGAGACCCTGGAAAAAACCGGGGTGACCCACCATGTTATCCCCATGGTCTGCACATCTGCTGTTGCCGGAAAAATGTGGAAAACGCCTTTGTCCCTGGTGTTCATTGACGGGGGGCATTCTTTTGATGCCGCATACAGCGATTATTCAACCTGGTCCCCCCATCTCATGGATGACGGGTTTCTGGTGATCCATGATATTTTTTTTGATCCTGGAAAGGGGGGTCAGGCCCCCAGGCAGGTGTATGAAAAAGCTTTTAAAACAGGAGATTACAAAGAAATTCCCCTGACCCATACCCTGGGGGTGCTGCAAAAAAAACCGGTCACATAAGGAAATCCCATGAAACAAGCTGTGCTGGAACAGATCAGGTCCTATTATCTGGATTTTCTGCCCTTTAACAAAGTGCTGGGCATTGCAATCGATGTGCTGGATTATGACACAGGGGATGCACAGGTGCGCTTTCCCATGAAGCCGGAACTGATCGGCAATTCTGCTGCCGGTATTCTCCACGGCGGGGTGACGGCTGCGGTGATTGATTTAACCGGGGGGTTGAGCGCCCTTATCTCCTGTGTAAAATACCATGAAAAAGAGTCCCTGGAGAAGCTGTACAAGCGCTTGACCGCATCTGCCACCATTGACATGCGGGTGGATTATTTGCGGCCGGGCAAAGGGGATGCATTTGTGTGCAAAAGCCGGATTATCCGGGCCGGATCGCGCATTGTGGTATCAAAAATGGCATTGTCCAACCTTCAGGATGTGTGCATCGCCACCGGCACCGGTACCTATCTTGTGGGCTGATTTTATGGTTTTATCAGCTGATCATGATCAATCAGCTGCGGATTTCATTTTTTCCAAGGACTTTTTAAATGCCTTGCAGGGGTCTTCATAAGATACCCGTGGGGTCAGCCAGATATAGTCGGCCGGGGGAAGGGGTGCAAATCCGTTCAGGTCCAGCGGAACAGTATAATCTTCTATATCAGCCGGTTTTGGTCTGACCTCGGTCAAGGCCAGGTTCACCTGGGACAGGGCAGGGTTTAAAAATTTTACCCGGTCCATAACCCCCAGGCTGTATTCTGTATGACCATTGCCGATGATCACCACAACCGGCCCGGTGGTTTCTTCTGCCAGCAGGGTGATGGACCGGGCCATGGTGTCATTTCTGGCTGTCCAGGTATCATAGAGCCTGTCCTGCATATCGGCATTTCCCATGCCGCAGTGCACTTTGGTGAAAACCGCTTTCATGTGCTGCGCATAAACCGGGTTGTCATAGCCGGTGGAAAATATCTGTTTTTTTTCAAGGCGTGTGATGCCGGCCAGGCCCTTGCGGGTGATCCTGCGTTTCAGGGGGCCGGGCAGGTCAAGGCCGGCTGCGGTAAGGGTGTTGTCCCTGGCCAGTTTCAGCAGATCAAAATAATACTGCCACATCCGGTCGGACTGCCGGTCCCAGTGCAGCTGCCTGCGCATATCGGTTTCCATCATGGCATTGATTTTTTCAGAATGGTCATGACCGCCTGCATCCACAAAATTCAGCAGCAGCGCGGTGTCATAAAAGGCAAAAAATTCAAATCCCAGGGCAGGGGACAGACCTGTATCCAAAAGGTGCTGGATGATCCTGTGCTGGATGGCATGGTGCATGGGGTTGTCATGTTTTTCAGACAGGTATATCACCTTGTGGTCCATGAGATCTGCCATGAGGCGGGAAAAGGGTATTATGGCGCCGGTGCGGGCATCCACAATTTTTCCGGCAAGGGGGTCCTCCGGCTGTACCGGTTTTTTACCGGTTGCGGCACAGGACTGGAGCAGGAAAACCAGGCAGCATGCGGCCGGGATCAAAAATAATCGTATCGTGTGATGAAGATCTGAAAACATGTTTCCAGATTACACTTTTTTAAAATACAATACCAGACTTTTTCCCAGCACCGGGTTCAGAAGATGATCCATGAATGCAGTGATGCGCGGTTTTTCCATCATATCCCAGACCAGCAGTCTGTGGTACAGATTCACCAGAGGCACATCTGTGCGGTCAGGGCCTGTCAGACATTTCAGCCACCAGAGGGGGGTGTGGATGCTGTGGGCAGCATGGGAACCGGTCAACACCATGTTTTTTGCGCAAAATTTTGCCTTCAGATCTTTTTTGCAATAGATTCTCACATGCCCCCCGGGGGTGGCTGTATAATCATCAGACAGCATCCAGCAGATTTTTTCCGGCCAAAACCTGGGCACACTTACCGCCAGTATCCGGCCGGGTTTGAGGATGCGCACCAGTTCAGACACTGCCTGGTCATCATCAGGAATATGTTCGAGTACCTCGGAACAGATTACAGCATCAAAACTGTTGTCCCCAAAAGGCAGGCAGGTGACATCCATTCTGGACAGAGAAAAACTGCTGCACGCAAGGTCATCCAGGGCCTGGTGAAAAGCAAGCTTGTTCCTGGTGGATACCAGGTTGTCATAGCCATAATCGCCTCCCACACAACAGGTGCCGGGCTGGCGGCAGGCTGCAGCCATGTGCCGGCCTTCACCGCAGCCGATATCCAGAACCCGGTGGCCGGATCCGATATTCAAACGGGTGAAATCAACGGTGATCATGGATGATTTCCCGGTAGGCCTGCACAGTTTTGCGGGCCGTGGCTTCCCAGGTAAACTGTGACAATACCCGTTCATAGCCTTTTTCGGCCAGGGTTTCTCTTAAGGCTGCATCATCGAGCAGTTCCAGAATGGCTGATTCCAGGGCCTGGCTGTCACCCGGGGGTACCAGTTTTGCCGCATCACCGGCCACCTCGGGCAATGCCCCGCCTGTGGTGCAGATCACAGGGATCCGGCAGGCCATGGCCTCTCCCACCGGCAGGCCGAATCCTTCATACAAAGAGGGCACCACAGCAATGCTGGCTTTGGCATATTCTCTGATAAACCGGTGCTGGTCGATGCGGCCGGTAAATTCCACATGTCTTTCCAGGTCCAGCTGCCGCACCAGCCGT